>Ga0210385_10000020_pt1:2500-260962 | contig 260962 bp, 242 predicted proteins | sample IncBWH26OmetaG_FD_160107 | JGI IMG/M metagenome (GOLD analysis project Ga0210385, IMG submission 160107) | Forest soil microbial communities from Barre Woods Harvard Forest LTER site, Petersham, Massachusetts, United States - Inc-BW-H-26-O ...
CCTGCAGCGCGCGCCCGACCAGCAGATTGAACTTCTGATCCGTGCCGCCGAGCTCGACATCGGCGCGCATCGCGACCGAGTCGTAGCCCTGCGCGAGCGGGTAGAGGAACTCGTGGATCGAGATCGGCTGGCCGGCCTTGTAGCGCTTGGCGAAGTCGTCGCGCTCGAGCATGCGCGCCACGGTGTAGTGCGCCGCGAGCCGCACGACATCTGCGGCCGTGAGGGGCGAGAGCCAGCGGGAGTTGAAATCGATGCGGGTACGCTCGCGGTCGAGGATCTTGAACACCTGCGATTCGTAGGTGCGCGCGTTCGCCTCGATCTCAGCCGCCGTGAGCGCCGGGCGGGTCGCGTTGCGGCCGGTGGGGTCGCCTATCAGGCCGGTGAAGTCGCCGATCAGGAAGGTGACCTCGTGGCCGAGCTGCTGGAACTGGCGCATCTTGTTGAGCAGTACCGTGTGCCCTAGATGCAGATCCGGGGCGGTCGGATCGAAGCCCGCCTTCACGCGCAGCGGTGCGCCGCGCCGCAGCTTCTTGGTGAGCTCCGGCGGCGTCAGCACCTCGTGCGCGCCGCGCTCGAGCTCTGCGATCTGTTGCTCGAAATTCATCCACTTTCCCGTGACGCCGGTTGCGGCTCGACGCGCACGCCGCGCGTAAAGTCCTCACGGACGCTTAACATAGATTGACCCGAAGATCCCGGCCCGGTACGGTGCGCCCTTTCATGGTACCTGCCAGAACAATCGCCTAAGTGTACTGATGCCACTGCGCTTCCGTCTGCCGAAACTCTCCCTCGCCTTCTTGCTCCAGGCCGCCGCCTGCGGCGTCGTCGCCTGGTCGCTGTGGCACGGCGGAGTGGATGTCGCGCGCACGACCGCGGGGGCTGCGGCCTCGACGGTGCCGGCGGCCAATGCGCTTGCCACACAGCCGGCCCCCATTCCGGATGCTCAGGCGGCGACTGCCGGCGCTGCGGCTGCCGCGAGCGCGGCGGCAGGCGCTCCGGCAACGAGTGCTGCCCGCACCACGAGCGCGCAGCCGGTGCTCGCCGGGATCGATGTCACGGTGGGCCGCAACGACACGCTGGATGCAATCTTCCGACGTCTCAAGCTGAGTCTTACGGATCTCGCCTCGCTCCGCTCGCTGCCCGGATTGAGGGCGCGCCTCGACAGCCTGCGCCCCGGGGAGTCGCTGCATCTTACGCATCACGACGGCGAGCTGTTCGGCCTCGAGCGGCGCTTGAACGACGCCGAAACGCTGAAGGTGGTGCGCACCGCGGATGCGCTCAAGGCCGACGTCATCCAGAACCCGCTCGAGATGCGCACGCGCACCGTGTCAGGCCGCATCGACAGCTCGCTGTTCGAGGCGGTCGAGGCCGCGGGTGCTCACGACCTGACCGCGGTGGCACTCGCCGATATCTTCGGCTGGGACATCGACTTCGTGCTCGACGTGCGCCCCGGGGATACGTTCGTCGTGACCTATCAGGAGGTGTGGCGCGACGGCAGCTACCTCAAGGACGGCCCGGTGCTCGCCGCCGCCTTTGTCAATCAGGGGCGCGAGTATCGGGCGGTGCGCTACACCGACCCGAGCGGCGTCAGCGGCTACTACGGCCCGGACGGACGCAACCTGCATAAGGCGTTTCTGCGCGCGCCGCTTGAGTTCACCCGCATCAGCTCCGGCTTCAACTCAGCGCGCATGCACCCGATCCTGCACCGCATGCGCGCCCACCACGGTATCGACTACGCGGCGCCGACCGGCACGCCGGTAAAGGCTGCCGGCGATGGGGTGATCCGCTTTGCCGGCGTCCTCGGCGGGTACGGCAACATGGTGGAGATCCAGCACTCGCGCAGCATCACCACCGTCTACGGCCATCTGTCGCGCTTCGCCCACGGCACGCGCGCCGGCGCGCACGTGACTCAGGGCACCGTCATTGCCTATGTCGGCATGACAGGGCTGGCGACCGGTCCGCACCTGCACTACGAGTACCGCGTCAACGGGGTCTTCAAGAACCCCCAGACCACAGCGCTGCCGGCAGCCGAGCCCATCAATCCCGCTTACGCCGCGGACTTCAGCGCCCGGACGCAGCCCTTGCTCGCCTCGCTCGACCTCGCCGGCGGCCTGATGCTGGTGTCGCGCTGAGCGCGCCGCCCACGTCCGGCGTTACCTTTCCTTTCACTGTCACGATCCTGAAGCATCGCGGTAAAACGCCGCGCCTATGGTCCGCCCCTTGCCCGTGACTGGTATTCTTGTTGGTTCTGCAGGCTGACGCGCAGACCCTTGGGGGGTCGAACGCCGATGGACGCTCCGGATCTCAAGGCACCACAGCACTACATCAATCGCGAACTGTCGTTCCTCGAGTTCAACCAGCGGGTGCTCGACCAGGCGTTCGATGAGTCCGTGCCGCTGCTCGAGCGGCTGCGGTTCCTGTGCATCTCCTGCAGCAATCTGGATGAATTCTTCGAGATCCGCGTCGCCGGCCTCAAGCAGCTGACCGAGCTCGGTGGCGCCCAGCCGGCGCCCGATGGCCTCTCGACCCCGGAGCAGCTCGCGGCGATCCATGATCGCGCCACGCGGCTGGTGGCGGAGCAGTACCGCTGTCTCAACACCCTGCTGCTGCCGGCACTCGCCGCCGAGGGGGCACCGCTCCTCGAGCGCAAGGACTGGAGCCGCAGCGCCACCGAGTGGCTCGAGCAGTACTTCGAGCGCGAAGTGGAGCCGGTGCTCTCGCCTCTCGGGCTCGATCCCTCGCGCCCGTTCCCGCGCATCCAGAACAAGAGCCTGAACTTCATCGTGCGGCTCGAGGGCAAGGATGCCTTCAATCGCAACAGCGAGCTCGCGATCGTACAGGCGCCGCGCTCGCTGCCGCGCGTGGTGCCGCTGCCGCAGGAAGGCACCGGCCGGGCCTGCGTACTGCTATCGACGATCGTGCAGACCTTCGTGCCGAAGCTGTTCACCGGCATCAAGGTGATGGGCTGCTACCAGTTCCGCGTCACGCGCAACAGCGATCTGTTCGTCGACGAGGAAGAGATCGATGACCTGCGCCGCGCGCTCGAGGGCGAGCTCATCCACCGCCGCTATGGCGCCGCCGTGCGGCTCGAGGTGGCGAGCGAGTGCCCCGAGGACATGGTGAAGTTCCTGCACGCGCAGTTCGGCTCCAACGGCCTCGACACCTACTACGTACCCGGGCCGGTGAACCTCAATCGCCTGTCGGCAGTGTACGACCTGGTGCAGCGCTCGGATCTCAAGTACCCGATCTTCACTCCCGGCCTGCCGAAGCGCCTGATCGGCACCACCGACCTGTTCAGCTGCATTCGCCAGAAGGATCTGCTGCTGCACCATCCTTATCAGAGTTTCGCGCCGGTGATGGACTTCGTCCGCCAGGCGGCCGCGGACGCGCAGGTGCTGGCAATCAAGATGACGCTATACCGCGCGGGCCATGACTCACCGCTGGTCGATGCGCTGGTCGCGGCCGCGAACGCCGGCAAGGACGTCACGGTGATCGTCGAGCTGCGCGCGCGCTTCGACGAGGAGGCCAACATTGAGTTGTCGAACCGCCTGCAGGAGGCGGGCGCGCACGTCATGTACGGCGTGGTGGGTTACAAAACCCACGCCAAGCTCGCGCTGGTCGTGCGCCGCGAGGCCGGCGGTATACGCCGCTACTGCCACCTCGGCACGGGCAACTACCATCCGCGCACGGCGCGCCAGTACACCGATTACGGGCTGTTCACCTGCGATGACGATATCGGTCACGATGTGCATGAGCTGTTCCTGCAGCTCACGAGCCTCACGCAGACGCCGAAGCTCAATCGCCTCACGCAGTCGCCCTTCGGCATGCACGACATGGTGCTCGGCAAGATCGCGCGCGAGACCGAGCACGCGCGCGGCGGGCGGCCGGCGCGCATCATCGCCAAGATGAACGCGCTCGTGGACCCGCAATCGATCGAGGCGCTGTACCGGGCATCCTGCGCGGGAGTGAAGGTCGACCTCATCGTGCGCGGCGTGTGCGCGCTGCGCCCGGGCGTACCCGGGGTGTCGGAGAACATCACGGTGCGCTCGATCGTCGGGCGCTTCCTCGAGCACTCGCGCGTCTTCTACTACGAGAACGGCGGAGCGCCCGAGATTTTCTGTGCGAGCGCCGACTGGATGGAGCGCAACTTCTTCCGTCGCGTCGAGGTTGCCTTTCCGATCCGTCACAAGGGGCAGGAGGAGCGGCTGCGGCGTGATCTCGAGTTCTGCCTGCAGGACAACTGCCAGGCGTGGCTGCTCGAATCCGACGGCAGCTACCGGCGCATCCAGCGCGGCGAGGCCAAGGCACTGAGCGCGCAGGCGGAGCTGCTGGCGGCGTACGCGGCGGGACCTGGCGCGGTGATCTGAGAAGTACCCGCCGGGCGGCCCCGCAGCTCGCGCCTCAGCTGGCCCCGGAAAACACCCGCAGCCGATAGCCGCCCGCACGCAGGTAGTCGACTTCCTGCTGCAGGTCGGCGGAGGTCAGGGGGTGATCCCTCAGCCAGCGCGACGGGAAACGTATCTCGACCGAGCGCGGCGTGACCGAGAGCTCGATCGGCGGCAGCGCGGTGACGCTGCGCCCGCGGTGCAACAGCACGGCGAGCCGCAGCAGCAGAATCAGGTAGACCGCGGTGCGGTCCCAGGGCGGCACCAGCTCCTCCATACCCTCGAGCGACAGCTTGCGGCGGTGCGCGCCGACCAGGCGCGCCAGCAGCCGCTGCTCCTCGCGCGGAAATCCCGGCATGTCGGCATTCTCGAGCAGATAGGCGCCGTGACGGTGATAGCCGCTGTGCGAGACATCGAGCCCGATCTCGTGCAGCCGTGCGGCCCACTTGACCGCGAGGTGCGCGAGCGGTTCCTCGAGTTTCCAGCTGTCGCGGGTCTGGTCGAGGAAATTCCGCACCGTCGCCTCGACACGCTCGGCCTGCGCGGTGTCCACGTGGTAGCGCTGCTGCATCGCGCGCACGGTGCGCTCGCGCGCATCCTCGCGGCGAAAGCGTCCCAACATGTCGTACAGCAGTCCCTCGCGCATGGCGCCCTCGGCGATGCGCATCTCCTTGATCTCGAGCACGCTAAAGACCTCTGCAAGGATCGCGAGCCCGCCGGGGAACACGGGACGGCGGTCCTCGGTGATCGGCTCGAGCGCCAGCTCGCGCGTGTTGCCGGCATCGGTGCAGTAGTCGATGGCGCGCGCGAGACCGGCAGCAGTGATGTTGAGTGCTGCCGGATCGAGCGCGCGAATCACCTCGCCGATCGCGCGCACCGTGCCGGAGCTCCCGGCGCAGGTCTCCCAGCCGCGGCGACGGAACGCCGCCTGCACCGGCTCGAGCTCGAGCCGTGCGGCCAGGCGCGCACGCTCGAAACGCTTGGCGGAGATCTTGCCGTCGCGGAAGAAACGCTCGCTCAGGGATACGCAGCCCATCTGCAGGCTCTCGAGCTCGAGCGGCGTGAGTTCCTCACCGATGATCAGCTCGGTGCTGCCACCGCCGATGTCGACCACCAGGCGCTTGCCAGCCTCGTTCGGCATGGTATGCGCGACGCCTGAATAGATTAGGCGTGCCTCCTCCATGCCGCCGATGATCTCGATCGGATGGCCGAGTGCTTCGCGCGCGCGCTCCAGAAAGGCCTGCTTGCGATGCGCCATGCGCAGCGCGTTCGTGCCCACCACGCGCACACTGTCGGCGTGCATGTCGCGCAGCCGCTGCCCGAAGCGCTGCAGACAGGCGAGCGCGCGCGCCGCCACCTCCTTGTCGATCCGGCCGTTCTCCTCCACACCGGCGGCCAGGCGCACCATCTCGCGCAGGCGATCGATGATGACGAGCTGGCCGTGCGAGAAGCGCGCCACGACCATGTGAAAGCTGTTGGACCCTAAGTCAACGGCAGCCAGGACGTCGGGCACGGGCCGCAGGGCGGCGCGAACGGCGGATTTGGCTTCGGCGAGGCGTGCGCTGACGGCGTTTGGCACTCGCAAGCGGCGGGCTCAGGTCGCCGCGAAGGACGACCCACAACCACAGGTGGTGGTGGCGTTCGGGTTACGGATGACGAACTGCGCCCCCTCGAGGCCCTCGCGATAGTCGATCTCCGCACCGCTGAGATAGTGCACGCTCATCGGATCGACGATGAGCTTCACGCCGAGGTTCTCGACGCAGGTGTCACCCTCCTGCAGCTGCTCGTCGAACTCGAAGCCGTACTGCAGGCCCGAGCAGCCGCCCCCCTGCACGAAAACACGCAGCATCAGCTTCGGATTGCCTTCGCCGCGGATCAGCTCACTCACCTTGCGTGCGGCCGCGTCGGTGAACAACAGCGCGGGAGGTGCGTCCTGCAGGATGTCGGTGGTGGTCATAATCTCCTTTGAGACGGAGTCTAGAAGCGCCGGCGGGTGGGGTCAAAGGCCCCGTAGAGGAACTGGGGGCGCGGGGGGCCGATCTCAACCTTTGGCGGCAGCTCCGGCGGGCGCGGCCGGCGCAATGCGCACCAGCTTGCCCATGATCTGCGCACCGAGGGTCATCTCGATGACGCCGTAATACACATCGCCCTCGACACGCGCCGTGGCGCCGAGCACCACGCGTTCCGCGCCGCGAATGTCGCCGCGGACCTGGCCCTGGAGGATCACGTTCGGCACATCGACCGACCCGTCGATGGAGCCGCTCTCGCTCACCGACAGCGTCGAGTCGGGCGCCGGATCCGAGCGCACGTTGCCGGCGATCGCGCCGTCGAGGTGCATCCCGCCCAGGAAGTCGATGTCGCCCTGTACGCGCACACCCTTGCCGATCAGGGTGTCGATGCGCGGCGGACGGGAATCGCGGCTGAACATGGGACCTCCGTGACCGCTATTCTACGGCGAGGCCTCGACGCTCCACAGGAAGGTCTGCGAGAGCGGCGTCACATCCCGGCGACTCGAGTGCACCTCCACCACGAGGTGCGCCGGCTTGAAGCCGGCGGGCAGAGTCAGTTCCTGGTCGAAGTCCTGAAAGTAGCGGAAGTCGTAGCGCAGGTCGCGCTGATGACCGGCGGTCAGCGTCGCCAGATCGAGCGTCTTCTCGCCGCCGGCGAGCTCGCCGTCGACCGACAGCTCCACGGTCCCGGCGGCCAGTGCCTCGGCACGGCCCGAGCGCACCAGCGCCATGTGCGCGGTGAATACCCCGGGCTGCGGGCTGGCGCGGATGCGCAGGTCCTCGATCTTGACGCCGAGCGTCGCCGCACCCTGCGCGACCACGCCGCGATAGAACGCGAGCTCCTGCGACTGCCGCTCGACCTGCGCCTGCAGATCTCCCATCGAGCGCGCCACCTCGGCCTGCTCGCGCGCGCGTCCGAGGCGAATCGTGTCGAGCTCGACCAGCCGGGTGCGCAGCCCGCGGTTGTCGTTCTCCAGGTGCTCTATCTTCACCTCGAGCTCGGTGCGCTGTTGCATGACCGCCTGCCGGTCATAGCCGGCGTTGTAGCGACCGAGCTCGTAGATCACGTAGAGGCCTACGGCGCAGATCAGCGTGATGAGGAAGCCGACGAGGAGGCGTCGTACCAGCGAGCCGCGGTGCACGACCGCATGTGTGGCGGTGCCCCTGCGGAAGATCGATCCGAGCCAGCCCACGGCCTAGTGCGAGGGGGGCGCCGCCGCCTGCCGGCCGCCCGTGGAGGTGACCTTGTCCCACCAGACGGGCAGCTCCGGAGGCTTGCCCTCCGGGAAGGCGAGCGCGGCGAGCTCGGTGAGTGCGCTCGCGTACACCGGGCGCTTGAAGTAGATGACCTCGCGCACCGGCTCCCACCAGCTAGCCCAGCGCCAGCGATCGAACTCCGGTTCGCTGGTGTGGCCGAAATCGAAGCGCACTTCCTGCGCGGTGAGACGCAACAGGAACCAACGCTGCCTCTGGCCGATGCAAAGCGGACGCTGGTTGCGGCGGATATAGCGCGAGGGCAGCCGGTAGCGCAGCCACTCGCGCGTCCCGCCGATGAGCTCCACCCGGTCGCGCCCGACCCCGATCTCCTCATCGAGCTCACGGAATACGGCGTCCTCGACCGCTTCCCCTTCGCGTACCCCGCCCTGCGGAAACTGCCAGCCCCGCCCACCGGTGCGCCGCCCGAGAAACACCTGGCCATCGTGCAGCAGCACGATGCCGACGTTGGTACGAAAACCGTCCGCGTCGATGACATCCTTCATGACGGCAGGAAGTCTGCCACAAGGCGCCCGCCGCAGTGAGTCTCGACGATGTAGGCTAGGGTCTATGGCCACGCCGCTGCGTGAATCGACTGACATGGCGCGCGCCGGCGCAGGTGAACGGGCCTCGGCGCGCAGCCTGCTCGTGCTCGCGGCGCTGGCGGCGGCGGTATTCTGCATCGCGCTGCTGGCCGGCAGCTCGGGCGGCGGCGTGCGCGGCTCGCTGGCCGCTCTGACCGGCTCGGGCGACCCGGCTACTCGCACCATACTGCTGGCGGTCCGGCTGCCGCGGGTGCTGGCAGCCTTCGGCGTCGGCAGTCTGCTGGCGCTCTCGGGCGTGCTGTTGCAGGCGCTGTTCCGCAACCCGCTGGCCGACCCCTACGTGCTCGGCGTGTCGGGCGGCGCGGCGGTCGGCGCGCTGCTCGCGATGATGGCCGGCGCCGCGGTGCTCGTCGTGCAGTCGGCCGCGGTCGGCGGGGCGCTCGCCGCGGTGGTCGCGGTGTATCTGCTGGCGCGCAGCGGCGGCACGCCGCGTCTGTTACTCACCGGCGTGGTGCTGGCGAGCGCCTGCGGAGCCTTGGTGAGCGTGCTGCTCGCACTCGCCGACAGCTCGCATGTGCGCGGCATGGTGTTCTGGCTGGCGGGCGACCTCGAGTGGGCGGTGACGCCATGGGCGAGCGCGGCGGCGGCGGTGCTGGCGGTGGCGGCCGCGGTGCTCATCGCACGGCCGCTGAACGTGCTGGCGGCCGGGGAGCTGCGTGCGCGCAGCGTCGGCCTCGCGCTCGAAGCGTGGCGCACGATGCTGTTCATCGGCTGCGCGGTGCTGACGGCGATCGCGGTGGTGAGCGCCGGCACGGTCGGCTTCGTCGGCCTCATCACCCCGCACGCCGTGCGCCTGGCACTCAACACCAGCGACCACCGTATCGTGGCACCCGCCGCGGCGCTCTCCGGCGGCATGCTGCTCGCACTCGCCGACCTCGCGGCGCGCACTGTTGCGAGTCCACGGCAGCTGCCGGTCGGGGCGATCATGGCGCTGGTCGGCGCGCCGCTGTTCGTCGTGCTGCTGCGCGGGCGCAGCCGCCAGGGCCGCGCCGGTTAGCCGTCGGTCGGCTCCTTCGGCGGCCGTGGCGGCTTTCTTCCTGAGCGCCGCGTGCGCGCAGCGGCGCGTGGCGGCGCACGCGCTGGCGCAGGCTTCACCGGGCCCGCAGCACTTGCCAGCCAGATGCGCCGCGGATCGTTCAACACGCGCGCCATCCACTCAGGGTCGAAGAATTCCTCGGGCCGGTGCACGTCCGGATACCTGAGCCCGAGAAATGCCGCCGAGCCCTTCATGCCAGGCTGCATGCCTAGATCGTCGGCTGCCTCGAGAATTTCCTCGTCCATCGCGACGACGAGCTCGCATTCGAGGGCCTGCAGGATCCGCTCGAGGGCCGTTTCCGGAAACGTCCGGGTCATTCTGCTCGGCATGTCAGTCCCTCCCGCAGCCGGCAGCGGCGCATGCGTTTGCGCGCGGAGTCGTAATCGGTCCTGGAAAGCCAGCCCCGCGCGGACAGCCCGTCAGGAAAAATGTTTACGGCACGAGGCGCGGGCCACCGCGCGCGGCTCAAGCGGCGCTGCGCCCCTAGTCAGGGTCGAGCCAGCGGCGCCGGCGGCGGCGGCGCGGCGGGTGGTGCCCCCGGCGGCGCCGGGCTGTCCGGCGGCAGCGGGATTTTGGGCACCCCGAACTTCCCTTCCAGCCGCCGCAGCTTCTGCAGGTCGATCGAGCCGACGATGTTCACCACCGTGAACTCGCGCGGCTCGGTCACGATGATCGCGAGTCCATTCGCCTTGCCGGCGTCGGTGGAGATGTAAATATCGACGTTGGTGCGCTCCTTTTCCTTGCGCACCTTGATGAGTGACTGCCACCCGGGGGCCGCGAGCTGCCGGCGCAGCGCCTCGATGTCGGCCTCCGGGTAGCTCATGTCGCGGTCGAAGGTGTAGCTGCGCACGTAGATTCCCTTGAGGCCGGCGATCAGCTCCTTCACGCCGGCATCCTGCGGGTCGCTCGGATCGAGAAAGCCCGCCGCCAGCCCGAGGAGCGAGGCATCGAGCGACACGTTGACCGTTTCGCTGGCCTTTGCGGCGAGAGAATCGAACTGCGGCAGGTTGAGAGGTGCGGCAGGTGCGGCCACGGCGGTTCGCACCCCGAGAGCGACCAGCGCCGCGAGCACGAGGATCCATCGCCTGGGGAGTGGGTTCATGGCCTAGGCACCGGGGTCTGTGGAATTTGGTCGCGGCTGCTGCTCGTTCACCATACGGGAGGCAAGGTCCAGCTTGTCGCCCGCGACGCGCAGCGCCTGGATGAGCTGGCGGCGCGCCTCGAGCCCCTGCTCGGTACGCCGCAGCTGCTGCTGATGAGCCACGAGCAGCGCGAGCACGATGGAGGCCGCGGCCGCCAGGCTCAGCCAGGGGGCTGTCGGCCGCCAACGCGACGGGCCTGCGCCGTGCGGCCGCTCGGCCGCCACGCGCGCCATGACGCCACCGACGAATCCCGCTCCCGGGTCCACCGGCCGCAGCGCCGCGCGCAGCTGCCGCTCGAGGTCGCGGTCGGCGGGATCGCGGCTCATGTCATCGGCACTCATGGCAGCGAGCCTCTGCCGCTCGGCAGCGGGCGCGGCGCCGCCGGCGTGTCGCTGGTGGCGCCCCGGCCGCTCGCCCCGAGGCGCTCGCGCAGCAGGGCGAGTGAGCGCCTGAGATGGCTCTTCACCGTGTTCACCGACATTTTCAACGTGCGTCCGATCTCCACCGGATCGAGATCCTCCTGATACCTGAGAAGCACTACGGCGCGCGCGGCCGGCGGCAGCTCCGCGAGCAGCTCGCGCAGCCGGCGCTCGAGGATCGGATCCGCATCGACAGCCTCGCTCGCGACCCGCTCGGCAGCCTCGGGCGGACTCAGCACAAACCTGGGCTCGCGGCGCAGGCGGTCGATGGCCCGATGCATCGTCACCCGGCGCAGCCAGAACGACAGATGATCCGGCGACTCGATCGCGGCCAGGTGGCCGTACAGCTGCAGAAACACCTCCTGCGCCAGATCCTCGGCCCGGTGACGGTCAGACAGCATGCGCAATGCGAGACCGTACACCGGGCGCTGATAGCGGCGAACCAGTGCGCCGAAGGCCGCCGTGTCGCCGGCGATCGCCCGGGCCAGCAGCGCGCCACTCGTGCACGGCTCGCCCTCGGTCACATGAGGCCCGCGGTTCCCCGGGCAAACGTGTGCCGCAGCCGCGCCAGCTGATCGAGGCTGACCGTACCCACGATATTGACCACCGTGAGCTCGCGCGGCTGGCACGCGACGATGGCGATTCCTCTGATGACCTGATCCTCGAGCGCCACGTACACGTCGACGTCCTCGTGGTCGCGCTTATGCGCCTGCACCAGGCGACTCCAGCCCGGCTGCGCGAGCTGCGCCTGCAGGGCCCCGAGGTCGGCCTGCGAACAGCCCGTGTCCGTATCGAAGCGGTAGCTGCGTATCTGCACCGATTTGACCGCCTGCAGGGCTCTCTTGACCTCTGCGCTGTCTGCCTCGTGATCATCCATCAGCCAGGCCGCAAAGTGCAGCGGCAGAGCGCCGAGGGTGATATCCACCGACTCGGTGGCGTGTGCCTTCAGGTCATCGAACGACGGCAGGGTGAGCTGCGGGCTCTGCGAGCAGGCGAGCAGCGGCAGCAACAGGGCGATGGCGCCGGCGGCAAGGGTCGGGGTGCGCATGGGGGGCTTCCTGCGAGGGGTGTACATGCCCTTTAAATACGCACGCCGGGCGACCTGGGGGTGCAGCTCCGATGCACGTGCCGTGCGCGGCCCGCGCCGGCCTAGATGACGATGTTCGGCGAGCTCGCCACGCGGTTGCGCCCCGCGCTCTTCGCACGGTAGAGCGCCGCGTCCGCCTCGGCGATCAGCGTTTCGGCGAGCGCCTTGTGATCGCGCACGCCCACACTCGGCGTGGCGGCCGCCACCCCGATGGAGAGGGTCACCGCCTCCGTGGCGGAGCCCACCACGATCGGCTGGGCACTGACCGCCTTGAGAACGCGCGCGGCGACCCTCTCGCCGTCCGCCAGGCTCGCCTCCGACAGCACCATCGCGAACTCATCGCCGCCGAAGCGTGCGCCGGTGTCACTGATACGCATCTCGGTATCAATGCGCTGTGCCACCTCGCGCAGCACCGCATCCCCTGCGAGATGCCCGTACTGATCGTTGATGCGCTTGAAATGATCCACGTCGACCATCAGGCAGGCGAGCGACTGGCGGGCGCGCTGCGCCCGCGCCAGTTCTTCGCGCAGCCGCGCGTGCAGGTAGCGGCGATTGTGAAAGCCGGTGAGAAAATCGGTGAAGCCGCTGCGCAGCAGCCGCGCGCGATTTACCGCGTTCTCGACGCAGATGGCCGCCACCAACCCCAGGTGCGCGAGGAAATCGCTCGCCAGCTCCTGCGTGAAGCGGTCCGGGTCGGTGCTCACGAACACCAGCACTCCGTCGAGCTCGTCGTGCCGGCGCAGCGGCACCAGCGCGAGGCTCGCGGCGCGAATCGGTCCGGGCGCCGGCAGCAGCAGCTCGTGATCCGCGCGCCGATAGGGCCCGAGCCAGGGCCGCTCGAGCGAGGCGAGTTGCGGCGCGACGGTGGTGAGCGCATCGACGAACAAGACCCCGCTCATCGGCTCGCGCTCGCGGCCGTCGCCCGAGAGCAGATGGCGGATCTCATGCTGCGGGTCGTTGAGGACGAGTGTCACGCCATCGAGCTGATAAGAGCTCCGCAGCCCGGCGATCAGCCGCTCGAACAGCTGCGGCAGCGATCCGGCACGCAGCAGCTCGAGCTCCCGCGCCTGCGACTTGCGCAGTAGCGTGTCGTTGCGGCTGACCTCGTCAGTGAGCGCCGCCAGCCGCTCCCTGAGGGCGCGGTTCTCGCTCTCGAGCAGCGCGCCCGGGTCGTCGGGCAGTGCGTTGCGCAACGCTTCGGTGCTGGGGCGGCTCATCTCTCTAGGGATCCTCCGTGTCCGTCATGCACGGCGCTCGGTCACCGTGCGCCGATCTTCAAGATAATCGCGCCCGCGGCGCATCAACGCAACGAAGGTGTCGTGGTCGCGGGACAGGACCGCGGTTCGCAGGCGCTCGACCGCCTGCGACAGGGCCTCGAGCGACTCGGCCCCGTAATCATTCAGGCTCTGTATTTCATAATACAGGTCGGGACTCTCCTGGGCGACGCGGCTCGCGACATCCAGCTGCGCATCGAAGGTGGTGCTCGACAGCCGCGCGAGCTTCGGTGCCGCCTCGCCGCTCTCGGCCAGCGCCGTGAAGAAGGCGATGTTGAGCGCGTGCGACAGACCGAGCACGTAAGCGATCAGGCGGTCGTGATCATCCAGACTCATGACCACCTGCTCCGCCATGGTGGAGGCAAACAACTCGCGCGCACGGCTGAGCGCCGTGGCGGAGCCCAGGTCGACGAAGATGACGTGCCGGCCGGAGAGCAGCTCCGTGTCGGGGCCGAACATCGGGTGGACGGAGGTGACCTGGCAGCCGTGCGACCTGAGCGCCATGAGCCCGGCGCGCAGCGGCGACTTGAGCGAGCCGACGTCGAAGATCACGCCCGGCGGGCGCCGCAGCGCCAGGTCGCGCAGGATGCCATCGGTCACAGCGAGCGGCGTGGCGAGCACGATGTAGTCGTGCTTCAGATCGGTGCGGTGCCAGTCCTCGACGCGCGCCACGCCCGAGGCTCCCGGTGCCGGGTCCGCCACCTCGACGGCGAAGCCCTGCGAGGCGAGAAAGCTCACGAACCAACCGCCCATCTTGCCGGCGCCGCCGATCACCAGTGCGCGCCGGCCGCTGCCCGCGCCGCGCGCCGCCACCGTCGCCTGCTCCTGCGTCGTGAGGGAGGAGCGGATGAGCAGACGCAACAGCCGCTCGGCCAGGTCCGGCGACACGCCGCGCTCCTCGGCTACGGCTCGCACGCCGAGGATCACCTCGCGCTCGCGCTCGTAGTCGCGGGTCGAGCGGCCGGTAGCGCGCTTCACCCGCGCGACCTCCTCGCTCACGGCCTTGCGCTCGCCCACCAGCGCAATCAGCTGCCGGTCGATATCGGTGAGCCGCTGGCGCAGCGCCTCCAGCGTCACGGTCTCGGTGGTCATCGGATAGTTCGCCTGTCGGGGGTTTCCGGCTCCTTTCTATCGGGGCCGGACGGGGGGTGCAAGTACGCAATCGGAGCGGCGGTCAGCCCTGCGGCGCAGGCTGCCAGACGTGCACGAAGTAGGCTCTGCCGCTCGAATCCTTTCCGAGAGTCTGAACCCGGATCATTCTGGCGGCACTATCCCAGAGGAACGGGCGTCCATCCTGCGGGTGGGTCGACCACTCGGGATGCTCGTTCATGAAGGCAGGGATGCCCGTCGCATCGATCTGCCGGTTCCGGATCTCGTAGCTCAACCGCACCAGGCGCTGAAAGGCCGCGCCGTCCCAGGCGCGCAAGGCGTACCCCGGGTAGCCGGGAACAGCGATGGCCGCGAGCGTCTTGCCGACAGGGTTATAAACGAAGCGGATCGTCGAAAACGGATCGTATGGAGCAGGGGGAGGGGCGGCTGGAGCCGCCGCGCGGCTCAATCGATCCATCTGCCCGGCGAACAGGTTCTCGGTCGCATTGACCTGAAAGAACTGCATCTCGAGCCGTTCCGAAACGCGACGCAGCCAACGCCCGCTCGCCGCCTCATCTGGAGGGGTCCAGCCCGATCGGTAAGCGTTGGACATCTGCTCGAGGATCGTCAGCTGCACAAGAAATTCGCCCGGGTAAGCGCCGCCGATGTTCCAGTCATCGAGCGGAAAGAGCGGCGCAACCGCCGGCGCGTCATCGGCCCCCAGCGGGATCGACGCGCGCGCATCCGCGATGGCATCGGCCAGCAGCTGCTCATCCGCATGCAGATACGCGATCGCAAGCATCTTGGACAGGAACGTGCCATCGGCGGCCAGCATGACTCTCCAGAGCTGCACATCATCCTCGAGTTCCACCAGAGCCTGCCGGGCTCCGCGCGGATCGTCGGCGCGCATCCGCAGCACGACGCTCGCGAGGAACAGCTGACGAACCTCGGTCGGCGCATAGACCAAGGGGACGGAGACGCTCGGGCGCGCCGTCTGAAAATAGCCCCGCAGTTGGTGGAGAGCGAGGTACCGCGTATAAAGCTCGCGGTTGTTGTCCAGTAGCCTCTCGACGTCCTGCCGGTGCGGCGGGATCAGGGTCCAGTAAGACTGGCCGATCCGAGGGAACTCGAAAGCACCTTTGAACTGCAGGCTCCCCGCACCGGGTGAATCGTTCGGGATGGCCAGAGGATCACGCATCACCGCGTCGACCTGTCTGTTGTACCGGTCGATGCGCGCGAGTCCTGCCCTCACCACTGACTCACCCGCGGGGGCTCCGAACCCAGCCATCGCGATGTAGAGGTTCTCCTCCGGCCTCAGGGGGTTAGCGGGCGGGCACCGGAGCGCAACAGTCCTCGGCGCGAGGGGCTCGTCGCGCACATTGATGGCGTAGGCGATTCCGAACAGGACGAGGGCGAGGAGAACGAGGCTCCCTAGAGTGATGCCCACCCATTTGAGAATGCGCCTGATGATCGGTCGCAGCGGTATCATCTGTTTCCATCGAAAGCTGCGTTCATTTTGTCACCACCACACCGTGCCGGAACACACCGAACTCCTTCCCGACCCGCTGCCGGCCGAGCCTCTCGAGGTCGTCGCACGCTGGCTGCGCGATGCCTGGGCGGCCCGCACTCAGCCGAATGCGAATGCCATGGTGCTCGCCACCGCGAGCCGAGACGGCCGGCCCGCGGCGCGCGTGGTGCTCGCCAAGGACATCGTGCCGCAGCCGGGCTACGTGGTCTTCTATACCAACCACCACTCCGCCAAGGGACGCGAGCTCGGCGACAACCCGCGCGCCGCGGCGGTGATGCACTGGGACGCGCTGCATCGCCAGGTGCGCATCGAGGGCCCGGTCGTGGACAGCCCGGCGGCCGAGAGCGACGCCTACTTCGCCTCGCGTTCCTGGGACAAGCGGCTCGGCGCCTGGGCGAGTGAGCAGAGCCAGCCGATCGGCTCGCGCGCCGCCCTGCAGGAGCAGGTCGCGAGCGCCGCCCGCCGCTTCGGCGCACCGCTCCCGGGAGCGCCGGGCACCGCTGGCGGGAAGCTCGCCATCGACATCCCGCGGCCGCCGCATTGGGGTGGCTACCGGCTGTGGGCCGAGTCGGTTGAGCTGTGGGCGGAAGGTGAGGGGCGCATCCATGACCGCGCGCGCTGGACGCGAACACTGTCCCCGGCGCCTGGCGGTGCCGCGTTCACCACCGGCCTCTGGCAGGTGACGCGGCTGCAGCCCTGATGCGCCGAGCCCGCCGCTCCCCGGCACGCCCGGCATGCTGAGCTCTTAGCCGTGTGGCGCAACATCCGCATTCTGCTCCTGCTGCTAGTGCTCGCGGCGGTGGCGCTGCAGCAGTGGCTCGACCGGGTGCACACGCAGAGCTGGCGCGAGCCGCTGTGGGTGGGCCTGTATCCGGTGAATGCCGACGGCAGCGAGACCGCGCAGCGCTACATCGACGCTCTCACGGTCAAGGACTTCGCCCCCATCGAGACCTTCTTCGCCCGCGAGGCGCACCGCTACGGGGTGTCGCTCGATGAGCCGGTGCACGTCGAGCTCTATCCGCAAAGAGAGCAGCTCCCTCCCGCGCTCGAGCCCGGCGCCGGAATTCCCGCCATCGCCTGGTGGAGCCTGAAGTTGCGCTGGTATGCAGCGCGCGCCGGCAGCGTGCCGGGGCGCGTGCCGTCGCGCATCCGCCTGTTCGTTCTCTACCACGACCCCTCGACGCTGGATCGCGCCCCCGATTCGCACGGCCTGCAGAAGGGGCTCGTCGGGGTAGTGCACGCCTTCGCGGTGCGCGCGATGGCCGGCGGCAACAACATCGTGATCGCCCACGAGCTGCTGCACACGGTCGGGGCGAGCGACAAGTACGATCTGGGCAACGGGGAGCCCCTCAACCCGATCGGCCTCGGCGATCCGCAGCAGCAGCCGCTCTACCCGCAGGAACAGGCCGAGATCATGGCCGTGCGCCGCGCCCTCAGCGCGCAGGAATCCGAGATGCCACCCAGCCTGCGCACCGAGGTGGTGGGCCCGGCCACCGCACTCGAGATCCGATGGACGCACCCCTGAAAGCGAACGGCGGCGCCATGGCTGCCTGCCTTGCCGCACGCGCCCTGAGCGTGCGCGCGGGCGCTCGCGAGCTGGTCCGTGAGCTGACGGTCGAGGTTCGTCCGGGCGAGGTCCTCGCGATCCTGGGGCGTAACGGCTCGGGAAAGACGCTCACGCTGCATACACTCGCCGGCCTGCGCGCACCGGCCGGCGGCGAGGTGACGCTCGATGGGGTATCGCTCGCGCAGCTCCCGCGGCGCGCGGTGGCGCTGCGCTTGGGTCTCCTGCCGCAGGATCTCGAGGATGCCTTCGTCAGCACCGCGATGGAGACCGTCCTCATCGGCCGCCACCCGCACCTCGCTCTGTGGCAGTGGGAGAGTGCCGAGGACGAGCGCCTGGCGCGCGCCGCGCTCGCGGCGGTGGACCTCGAGGACTGCGCCGCGCGCCGCATCGACACTCTCTCCGGGGGCGAGCAGCGCCGCGTGGCGGTGGCGTCGCTCCTGGCGCAGCAGCCCGGCGTCTTCCTGCTCGATGAGCCCACCAATCACCTGGACCCGCACCACCAGCTGGTCGTGCTCGGGCTGTTCCGTGAGCTCGCCAGCTCCGGGCGCAGCGTCATCACGACGCTCCACGACCCGACCCTCGCGGCGCGCTTCGCCGACCGTGTGCTGCTCGTCTATGGCGATGGGCGCTGGAGGCTCGGCCCGGTGGGCGAGGCGCTCACGGCCGCGAGCCTGAGCGAGCTGTACCTCGCGCCGATGATGGAGTTCGAGAAGCACGGACGGCGGCTGTTCGTCAGCGCCTAGTCAATCGGCAGGAATCGCTGCGGCGATTTTGCCGGACATTGCTGCGCGTGCCGCAGCGCGCGGCGCTGTGTCTAGCCCGCCAGCGCGGCGAGCATGCTGGCGTGCAGCGCGCCGTTGGTCGCGAGCACGCTGGTCGTATCGAGGCCGACCTCGCCCCCGTCGAGATCCGTGAAGGTGCCGCCGGCCTCGCGCACGATGACGGTGAGCGCGGCGATGTCGAGGATATGGACGTTCGACTCGATCACCGCCTCGAGCGCGCCGCGCGCCAGCAGATGGTAGTGCACGAAGTCGCCGTAGCCCCGGCTGTAGCCGGCGCCGGCGATCAGCGCTCCGAGGCGCTGCCAGCGCGGCGTGCCGACCGCGCTCTTCAGATTACCGGTGGAGATCGCCGCATCCTTGAGCGCCGCCACTGCGCTCACGCGGATCGGGCGCTCGTTGAGGAACGCGCCTGCTCCCTCCTCGGCCCAGGCGAGCTCGCCGTACACCGGCGCGCTCGACACGCCGAGCACCAGCCGTCCGCGGCGCAGCAGGGCAATCTGCGTGGAGAAGAACGGGATGCCGCGCACGAACGCCTTGGTGCCATCGATAGGATCGACGAGCCAGATGCTCTCCGCCTGCATCGCGTGCCGGCCGGTCTCCTCGCCGTAGAAGCCGTGGTCCGGAAAGCGCTCGGTGAGCGTGGCGCGAATCGCTTGTTCGGACAGCACGTCCGCCTCGGTGACCGGCGAGGCATCGCTCTTGAGGCGCACCGCGGACAACCTCTGGTAGTGGCCGCGAATCACCTCGCCCGCGGCCTGCGCGGCCGCGAGCGCGGCCTGCAGTTCTTTCGATGCCATATGCCTTAGGATACGACCAATGGGAAACCGGCTGAGCAAGATCTACACGCGCACCGGCGATGACGGCACCACGGGCCTCGGCGACGGCAGCCGCGTGCCCAAGGACAGCGTGCGGGTCGAGGCTTATGGCACGGTCGATGAGCTCAACAGCGCCCTCGGCGTGCTGCTCGCTCTGCCGGACCTCCCGGCTGCCATCGGCGCGTGTCTCACCGAGATGCAGCACGAGCTGTTCGACCTCGGCGGCGAGCTGTGCATCCCGGGCCACCAGGCGATCCGTGCCGAGCACGTCACGCGCCTCGAGCAGGCGCTCGATGGCTTCAACGAGAATCTGCCGCCGCTCAAGGAGTTCATCCTGCCGGGCGGCGGACCCGCTGCTGCCGCCTGCCACGTGGCGCGCACCGTGGCGCGCCGCGCCGAGCGTCGCGCCTGCACCCTGGCACGCAGCGAGCCGGTGAGTCCGGAGGTCCTGCGCTACCTCAACCGCATGTCGGATCTGCTGTTCGTGATGGCGCGCGTGCTGGCGCGGCACGAGCGCGGCACCGAAGTGCTGTGGCGCCACCAGCGCCGCGACTCCGCGTAGCAGCCCCCCGTCCGCTACGGCTCAGCGCAGTGCGGTGCGCTCCTGGATCAGCATGCGCAGGCGCCGCCAGTTGAACACCGGCCCGGGGTCGGTCTTGCGCTCGGGCGCGATGTCGCTGTGGCCGACGATGTGCTCGGGGCCGAGCGAGGGATAAGCATCGAACAATGCCGCGGCGAGCGCGGCGAGCTGCTCGTACTGCGCCTCGGTGTAGGGCGTCTCGTCCGTCCCTTCGAGCTCGACGCCGATCGAGAAGTCGTTGCAGCGCATGCGTCCGTCGTACTCGGACTCGCCGGCGTGCCAGGCGCGCTCGCCGAACGGCACGTACTGGACGATCTCACCGTCGCGCCGGATGAGGGCGTGCGCCGAGACCCGCTGGCCGGTGACGGTGCGGAAGTACGGATGCGCGTCGCTCGGCAGCGTGCCGGTGAACAGCCGGTCGATCCACGGACCGCCGAACTCCCCGGGCGGCAGACTGATGCCGTGAACCACGAGCAGCTCGGGCTTGCTACCCGCGGGCCGCGCGTCGCAGTGCGGCGAGAGCACCTGGCGGACGCCGGCAAGCAGCCCAGTGGCGGGATCGATCCTGAGTGTGGTCATCGCGCGGCGCCGATCATGCCACAATCCCCGTCATGACTTCCGCCGACCTGCGCAACGCCAACGCTCGGTACGTGCAGCGCGACCTGGCGCACGTCTGGCATCCGTGCACGCAGATGAAGGATCACGAGGCCTTGCTGCCCATGATCCCGATCCGCACGGGCGCCGGGGCGTGGCTCGAGGACTACGCCGGCGGGCGCTACCTCGACGCAGTGAGCTCCTGGTGGGTGAATCTCTTCGGTCACTGCAATCCGCGCATCAACGCCGCGGTGCGCGCGCAGCTCGAGTCCCTGGAGCAGGTGATCCTCGCCGGCTTCACGCACGAGCCGGTCATTGCCCTCTCGGAGGAGCTCGTGGCCGTCGCGCCGGCGGGCCTCAACCGCTGCTTCTACGCCGACAACGGCTCCTCGGCCGTCGAGGTGGCCGTGAAGATGAGCTTCCACTACTGGCGTAACGTCGGGCAGCCGGCCAAGCGGCGTTTCATCACGCTCGCCAACAGCTACCACGGCGAGACGCTCGGTGCGCTCGCGGTCGGCAACGTCGAGCTCTACAAGGAGATCTACCGCCCGCTGCTGATGGAGGTCATCACCGTGCCCTCCCCGGACTGCTACGCGCGCGCCGCCGGCGCCAGCTGGGCGGAGCACTCGCGTGCACAGTTCGCGCACATGGAGGCCGCGCTCGAGCGGCACGCGCACGAGACGGCGGCGGTGATCATCGAGCCGCTGGTGCAGTGCGCGGGCGGCATGCGCATGTACGATCCCGTGTACTTGAGCCTGCTGCGCGCAGCCTGCGACCGTCACGGCGTGCACCTGATCGCCGATGAGATCGCGGTGGGCTTCGGCCGCACCGGGACGCTGTTCGCCTGCGAGCAGGCCGGCATCCGCCCCGACTTCATGTGTCTCTCCAAGGGCCTGACCGGGGGCTACCTGCCGCTGTCGGCGGTACTGACCACCGAGCCGATCTACGCGGCCTTCTACGACGAGTACGTGAAGCTCAACGCCTTCCTGCACTCGCACAGCTTCACCGGCAATCCGCTGGCATGCGCCGCGGCGCGGGCCAGTCTCGCCATCTTCCGTGAGGACCGCACTCTCGAGCGCAATCGAGAGCTCGCCGCGCACATGGGTGCGCGGGCACGGGAGCTCGCGGATCATCCGCACGTCGCCGAGGTGCGCCAGCGCGGCATGATCGTCGCCATCGAGATGGTGCGCGACAAGCCGAGCCGTACGCCGTATCCATGGCAGGAGCGCCGCGGACTCACCATCTACCGTCACGCCCTTAAGCGTGGCGTGCTGCTGCGGCCGGTGGGCAACGTCGTGTACTTCATGCCGCCGTATGTCATCACCCCCGATGAGATCGACCTCATGGTGCAGGTGGCGCGCGAAGGCATCGGGCTCGCGACATGCGATTGACGCGATTGCATGTCGAGGGACCGCTGGCGAGCGGACGCCGCATCACGCTCGCGGGCAATGCGGCGAGCCATGTGACGCGCGTGCTACGGCTGCGCGTGGGCGCACAGCTGGTGCTGTTCGACGGCAGCGGCGGCGAGTACGAGGGCAGCATCGACAAGGCGCACGGCGGCGAGGTGACGGTTGCGATCGGCGAGCACCACGCGCTCGAGCGGGAGTCGCCGCTCGCGCTCACGCTCGCGCAGGGCGTGTCGCGCGGGGAGCGCATGGACCTGGTGGTGCAGAAGGCGACCGAGCTCGGCGTCACCCGCATCGTGCCGGTGCTCACCGAGCGCAGCGTGGTGCGACTCACCGCGCAGCAGTCCGACCGCAAGGTGAATCACTGGCGCGCGATCACGATCGCCGCCTGCGAGCAGTGCGGGCGCAATCGCCTGCCCGAGCTCGCAGCTCCCGTGACACTCGCGCAGCTGCTCGGCGGGGACGGCGGCTCCGGCATGGCAAGCGGAATGCGGCTGCTGCTGTCACCCGAGGGCAGCGCCACGCTCGCCGGCCTGATGCGCCCGACGGCCGCGGCTACCGTGCTCATCGGTCCTGAGGGCGGATTCAGCGATGCGGAGGAGCAGGCCGCGGTGGCCGCCGGTTTCACCGCCGTGCGACTCGGTCCCCGCGTGCTGCGCACCGAGACGGCCGCGATCGCAGCGCTCACCCTTTTGCAGCGCGAGCTCGGTGATCTCTAGAAAAGGGCCAGATGGACCGTCCGCAGCGACTCATCTTTCTGGTACTCGCGATCGGCTGGACGCTGTTGCGCCTGGTGCGCTACCTGCGGGCGGCCCACACCAGGCGACCGGGTCCTGCGATTCCCGCTTCCGGCGGTATGGTGCCGCAGCTGCCGGCGGAAGCTGCGGCTACCGCCTCGGCGCTGCCCTCGCCGATCGCGCCGGGGGGAGGAGGCCCGAGAGGCCGCGGGATGCTGGCCGCGGCGGGCATTCTCATCGCCGGCAACGTCGTGATCTGGCCGCTGCTGTTTGCGATTCCGGCATTCGCGGAGGTGCCGACGATGCCGCGTCTGGTGGCCGGTGTGCTCGCCAACCTCATCCTGATCCGGGTGGCCAGCGCAGTAGCCGAGCGCATCGCCCGCCGCTCGCCAACAACCGCCAACGACGACCGCAATCCGATCAAGTAGGTCGGTTACTCACTGCCCCGGGGTGGCTGGCTGCCATCCGATGGTTTGTCGCTCCCCGGCGGTTTGTCGTTACCCGGTGGTCTGCCGTTGCCCGGTGGCTTGCCGTTACCCGCTGGTGGTCGCTCACCTCCGGGGGGTCGGACATTGCCGGGCGGCCGCGGCCGCACTACCGGCGGTGGGCGAACCGAGGGCGGTGGCCGGTACAACGGCGGCGGCCGGCCGTGCGGATAGCGATTCCAGTACTTGTAGTAGAAATCGCGACGACCGTACCAGGGTCGTCCGCTGTAGTAGTTACCCCAGTAGCTGTTGAAGACGAACGATACGGTCGGAATCCCGAGCACGCCGGCGCTGCTCGAGACGACCACGGGCCCGCCTGGTGCAGCCGCCTGCAGAAATACGCCATCCACCCAACCGCGGTCCGCACCCAGCTGTACGTCGCACCAGTTATAGCCCTGCTCGCACCCGAATACCTCCACCACCGCACCCGCCGGCATCATCACCACCGAGGGATACTCGATGCTGGGACCGGCGCGCAGGTGCGCGTGGGCCGAGAGGGTTGCGGTGAGCGCGACGGCGACCGGTGCCCAAGCTGTCAGAACCACGGCAAGTACCGCGCCCGTCAGAGGCACGGTCGGTACAGATTTTCTGACGTCCATATGAGATCCGGGAAGTTAGACCCGTCCGCGTCGCCGCGCTATCGAGAGCCGAGGCTTTGCATCAGCAGAACGCTCCGAGTCGCGCAAAGCCTCTGACGCAGCTCACTCGTGCGGTGGCCGCCTGGAGAACGTCATGTCGAACACGGTGTCCACGCCCTTCTCGGTCTTCGTCCATTTCTCGTTGAAATGGTTCTGATCGATGAAGGTGATGAGGACCCGTCGCATGTGAGCTGCTGTGCGGTCGGGCAGGTTACTGGTCGAGATGAGAAGCAGCTCGATGCGCTCGGGCGAGCGCTGTTGTCCCGCGAGCCGCGCGACGTGGCCGTCGCTCGTCAGGGCGCAGAAATGGGTAAGCAGCAGCCGCTTGCCGTCACGCGAATAGACTGAGACCTCGTTGTCGGCCGGCGTGCCGAGCGTCTCTTCGACCGCGGTGCCCTTCGAGACCAGGCGGATCGAGTCGCTGATCGTGCCGAATCCCGGCAGCTGCGCCTGCCATTCACCGATGAGTGACTTCATCTGCCCGAGCGGATCGGCGGGGGTCGGCGGCTCGGGCGCCGCCCAACTCACACTCGACACTGTCAGCGCAAGTAACACCGCGATTCGCATACCAGCGCTCTCCTTCAAGGTGCCGTCACTTTCGCCCGCTATCGGCCGCGGCCAGCGCGCGTTCACAGTCCTCGATACTCGGACAGCTGCAGCGAAAGCTCCTCTCAAGAACATGTTTCATCCGCGCGATGCGCGTCTGCTGCGCATCGAGCTCGGCGAGCTTGCGCTCGGCGAGCGAGCGCCAGCGGGCCGCCGGGGATGTATCCGGCGAGAACCCCGAGAGAAAAGTGCGCGTCTCGGCGATCGTGAAGCCGGCCTCCCGCGCCAGGCGGATTATCCGCAGCCGGCTGGTGGTCCGCGGCGCATAGCGGCGCTGGCCGGACTGGCGTGGCGCCCTCGGCAAAAGACCCGCTTTCTCGTAGTAGCGGATGGCCGAGGGTGCCAGGCCCGTCAGCCGTGCGAGCTTGCCGATCGAGAGCACTGCCGCGAACGCCGGGGTCATGTATCTGCCCGTCAGGAGCTTGACTTAAAGCGCACTTTAACTCGTAGGCTCCGGTCATCACAACATGCCAGGGAGCCGTCAGCATGCGTTGCTCTTCTCTCGTCCGTCACCTGTGCCTGATCATTGCGGCAACCTCGTGCGCGACGGCTGCCACGCCGGCCCCCCAGCCCGGTGATGCGGCGCTCGCGCAGGCGCTGGCAGACCCGGCGCGTCCGGCCGAGGAGATCGCGCTCGATCCATTGCGCAAGCCCGCCGAGTTGATTGCGTTCGCGGGCTTGAGGCCCGGTGACCGGGTCGCCGACTTCATGTCCGGCAACGGCTATTTCACCCGCATCTTCAGCCGGGTTGTCGGATCCACCGGGCGCGTGTACGCATTCCTCCCGGCGCAGCAGCTCGCCAACTGTTCGCCGCGCGAGACGCTCGGTACCAGGGGCCTGGAGCACGACAGCCGTTACCCCAACGTGCAGGTGCTGATCGATGCCGCTGACCGCTTCACGGCGCCCGAGCCGCTCGATGTCGTGTGGATGTCACTCGGCTATCACGATCTGCACGACAGCTTCATGAAGCCGCTCGACATCGCGGCGCTCAACTCTGCCGTGTACCGCGCACTCAAGCCGGGCGGGGTGTATCTCATCGTCGATCACGTCGCGTCCCCGGGCTCGGGGCTGCGCGACACGGAGACACTGCATCGTATCGACCCCGAGAGTCTGCGCGCGGAAGTCACGGCGGCGGGCTTCGTGCTCGAGGCGCAGAGCGCCGTGCTGCGCAACGGCGCAGACTCGCACACACTCAAAGTGTTCGATCCGGCGATCCGCCATCGCACGGATCAGCTGGTCTTCAGATTCCGCAAACCCGGCTGAGCAGTGCTGCCAGGTTGGTCACGGCCGAGGTTCCAGCACGAGCAGCGTCGAGGTACCGTGCGCCAGCACCTTGCCGTCCGAACCCTTCACTACCGCCTCTGCCGAAATGATCTGCCGGCCCTTGGAGACCACGCGCCCTTCGCAGCGCACGCGCGGGGTGTCGGCGCGGATGACGCGCGAGAAATTCACCTTGGTCTCCACCGTCGTGTAGCCGACGCCGGGCGGCAGCAGCGTGTGCGCCGCGCAGCCGGTGGCGCTGTCGATGAGCGTCAGGACCCAGCCGCCGTGCACGATGCCCATGGGGTTGAGCAGCTGCTCGCCGGGAGCGCCTTCGAACACTGCGGTACCCTCGCCCACCGCGACCAGCCGGAAGCCCAGGGTGTGTCCCATCGGCGGCATCGGCAGCCGACCGGCCACCATGCTCTCGAGCAGCTCGCGGCCGCTCATTTTCGCGGCCGCCGCTGGCGGGACGACCCCCCAGCGCGGCTCCGGCGTGGCAGGGTCCGACACGGTCTAAGGAGCGAGCAGCGGAGGGCGGCGTGCGCGCAGCTGCCGGCTCACGCGCCGATGCTCGTCTCGTCGGCGATCATCTCCTCGAGGCGCTCGAGGTCGGGCACGACCGGCGTCTCGTTCACCATGCGGATCTGGCAGATGATCGGCGCACGCTCGGGGAAGACGCGCGAGTTGTCGGGCCGCACGACATCCGAGCTCACCCGCACCAGCTGCGGAAAGCCCTGCGCCACCATCGCGAAGTTGCCACCCTCGACCTTACTGCCGAGCGCGTGGAGGATGACGATGCGGGTACGACCGCTCGCCGGCGGAATCATCTGCCCGCAGGCTCCCTCGAACGACACCAGCGGCACGGCCTTGCCATTCCAGGGCACGGTGCCGATGTACCAGGGCGGAGCGCCGGTCATCTCGGAGGGCGTCTGGAAGCCGATCACCTCGGCAACGCAGGCGCGCGGAATGATGAGCCGGCCGTCGACCAGCGGAACCAGCAGGCTGTAGATCTCGGTGACGCGCTCTGCCATGTGTCAGCTTGGCGCCGATCAGCTTGCCGAGGCGGCCTGGCGCACGGCGGCACGGCGCCGCTCGACCAGCGGTGCGATGGCATCGAGAAGCTGCGCCTCCTGGTACGGCTTGCCGAGATAGTCATCGACGCCGAGCTCGATGGCGCGCGCCCGGTGCTTCTCGCCGACGCGCGAGGTCACCATGATGATCGGCACATCCCTCAGGCGCGGGTCGTTGCGCACGTGGGCGGCGACCTCGTAACCGTCCATACGCGGCATCTCGATGTCGAGCAGGATGACGTCCGGAACATTGTCCTGCAGCAACGCGACCGCATCCATGCCGTCACGCGCGGTAATGACCCGCATGCCGTTGCGCTCCAGCAGCCGCTGCGTCACGCGGCGCACGGTAATGGAATCGTCGACCACCATGGCGAAGGTGCGGCGGTCGCCGCGTTCCTTCGGCACCGGCGCCGGCGGCTGGATGCGCGCGCGCCACTCGGCACGCACCAGGGCGCCGATGTCGAGGATGATGACGATGCGGCCGTCGCCGAGAATGGTCGCGCCCGAGATCCCGCGGATGCTCGAGATCTGCGGGCCGACTGACTTCACGACGATCTCACGGCTGCCGACCAGCTCATCCGCCACCAGGCCGGTCGAGTGCTCGCCGGCCCGCACCAGCACGACCGGAACGGTCACGTCCTGCACCGGGAGCGGTGCGGGCTCGAGACCGACGAAGCTCGCCAGATGCTGGAAGCGGTACTTGACTCCGCCGTACTCGAAGAACGTCGCGTCGCGGCCGAGGTGCGCGCTGACCTCCGCCTTGGAGAGCCGCAGCACACCCTCGACCGTCGGCAGCGGCAGCGCGTAGTACTCCTCGTCGGCGCGCACCACCAGGGCGTGGCTGATCGCGAGCGTCAGGGGCAGCCGCACCGTGAACACACTGCCCTCGCCGGAGCGGGTCTCCATGTGCAGTGCGCCGCCGAGGCGCTTGATCTCGGTGGCCACCACGTCCATGCCGACGCCGCGGCCGGCCTGCTGGGTGATGGAGCCGGCGGTGGAGAAGCCCGGCTCGAGGATGAGCTGCATCGCATCCTCATCGCTCAGCGCCTGCCCTGGTGCGATGAGTCCGAGCGCCTCGCCCTTGTCGCGGATGGCCTTGAGATTCATGCCGCCGCCGTCGTCGGCGAGCCGCACCATGACCTCGGCGCCCTCGCGCTGCAGCGCCAGCACGATGTGGCCGGTCTCGGGCTTGCCGCGCCGCGCGCGTTCCTCGGGCTTCTCGATGCCATGCACCACGGCGTTGCGCAGCATGTGCTCGAACGGCGGCAGCATGCGCTCGAGCACCTGGCGATCGAGCTCGCCCGAGGCGCCCTCGACGGTGAGCTCGGCGCGCTTGCCGGTATCGGCGGCGGCCTGGCGCACGATGCGCGCCAGGCGCTGTACGTGGCGCTGGAAGGGCACCATGCGCGTGCGCATCAGGCCGTTCTGCAGCTCGGTGATGGTGCGCGCCTGCTGCTGCAGCAGGCCCTGCGTGTCCTTGGCGAGATTCTCGAGCAGCTGCTGGATGCTGGCGACGTCGTTGGCGGTCTCGGCGAGCGCGCGCGAGTACTGCTGGATCGAGGAGTAACGGTCGAGCTCGAGCGGATCGAACTGGCTGCGGTGCGGGCCCTCGTCGTCGTGCTTGTGGAGGATCTGCGCCTCGGTCTCGATCTCGAGACTGCGCAGCTGCTCCTTCAGCCGTGTAACCGTGCGCGACAGCTCGCCGAGGTTGAAATCGAGCGAGCCGAGCTGCTGCTCGAGACGCGCGCGCGCAATGCTGGCCTCGCCCGACACGTTGAGCAGCTGATCGAGCAGCTCGGCATCGACGCGCGCCATCTCCTGGCGCTCGCCGACCGGGGCGGGCTCACGCCCGGGCGGCACCGGCTGCGGCACGACTGGTGACTCCTCGGCCGCATGCGCCAGCTCCTCATTCATCTTCAGGATGCCCGTATCGGACACCGGGATGGCCGCCGATACGGTCGACGGGGAGCTCCCTGAGCCGGGCACCGGGCGCACGGGAGCCGGTGCGGCTGCGCCGGCGCGCGCGACGGCGGGCGTCAAGGGCTGAGCGGGACGGGCGATCGCCGGTGCCGGCGCAGAAACCGGCGGCTGCGCTGGCGGGGCGCTGACGACAGGCCGTGGCGGCGGAGCCGGCGTCGAAGGTGGCGTAACGGTCGGCCGGGGTGGAGGCGCCGCGGCTGGCGGTGGTGGCGAAGCCGCCGGCGGCACCGGCGCTGGCAGCGTGAGCGCGGGTCGGGGCGTGGCGGACACCGGAGCCGGCGCCGTCTGCGCCGCAGGCTGCGCCGCGGCAGGTGCGGCGGGAGCGGCAACCGCAGCGCTCGGTTTGGGTGGCGTCGCCGCGGGCGCTGCGGATGAGGCGGCACCCGGCTTGGGTGTCGTGGCCGGCGCAGCGGGCGCAGCAAGCCCGGCTGGCGCAGCGCCAGGGGCTGCCGGTGCGGCGGCGGCCGGGCGCGAGACGATCTGGATGCGCGCGAGCATGGCGCGTGCCGGCGCCACGCGCTGGCCCGCGGCAACGTGCTCGCGCATGCGCGCAAGCTCATCGAGGCTGGCCTGGATCAGATCAAATACCGCGGCATCCGCGCTGACCTTGCCGTTGTCGACCTGCATGACGAGCGACTCGAGCTCATGGGCCAGGTCGCCCATCGGCAGGATGCCCGCCATGCGGGCGCCGCCTTTGAGTGTGTGCAGCGGGCGCTTCAAACCGAGGCGCAGCTCGGCGCTGCCGGGGTGTGCGGCCCACTCGGCGAGCGCGTGCTCCGAGGCATCGATCAGCTCGGTCGCCTCGTCGGTGAAGATCGCGGCGACCTCGGGGTCGAAGTCCGGGGGCTCATCCAGCGGCTCGCCCTCAGGGGGCGCAGCCTCGGCGGCGGGTGCGGCCGCCTCGGGGGGCGAGTCGTGCGCCATGGTCGCCGCGATACGCTGATCGAGCCAGCGATCGGCCTTGTCTATGCGCTCGAGGAGCTGCCAATGGCTGAGGAAGTAGCCGGTCGGCTCATCGAGGTGCGTCGCCACGGCGTGCATCGCGGCCATGCACTCCCCGAGCAGCACCAGATCCTCGTTGCGGATGCCGGCGCCGCTCGAGAAGGCGCGGCGCAGCCAGTGATCGAGCGGCTCCGCGAGGCGGATCCCGTGGCGCGCCTGCGCCATTTTCGAGCTTCCCGAGAGCGTATGGCAGGCGCGATACACCTCCTCGGTGAGCAGATGCGGCTCGGGCAACGCCGCCTCGCGGCTGATGAAGGCGCGCACGGTGGCGATGTGTGTGGCGGTCTCGCGCGCGTAGATATCGCGCAGCGTGTCATCCGGGAGCGCTGGCGAGCTGCCGGTGGCAGCGTCGTCGGGGGGCGCGCTCGCCAGAGCCGGCAGTGCCGGAACGGAAAAGTGCGTCGTCTCAGCGGACGGCGCAACCCCCTCGAGCACATCCATGAGCGCACTCGGTACGGGCCGCGAGGCCGCGGCCGGCGCCGGGCGCGCGACGGCTGCGGGCGGCGGCGGCGCAGGCGTCACCGGCGGCGGTATCTCGACGAACACCGCGGTCGCCGACTCGCCCGGTTCCTCCTCCTCCTCGGCGCTGGCGGGCGTAAACGGTGCGGCGCTGCGGCCGGCAGCGAGCGCATGTGCCCGTGCGCAGATCGCGGCAACGTCCGACTTCGGCGCCGGCCCGCTGTCGAGCTGCGCGACCAGCTCCGGGAGCGCGGCGACGGCGGCGCGCAGCGTCTCGAGAATTGCCGGCGAGCGGGTCAGCGTGTTGTCGAGTACCCGGTTGAGCAGGTTTTCGATCGCCCAGGCGAACTCGCCAAGCTCGCGGGCGCCGACCATGCGCCCGCTGCCCTTCAGCGTGTGGAACGAGCGGCGCACCGTGACGAGCGCAGTGTGCTCGAGCGGGTTCTGTTCCCAGGCGGGGAAGCTGTGCTGGATCTTCTCCAGCTCCTCGCGCGCCTCCTCGGTAAAGAGGCGCACCAGCTCGGGATCGGCACTCTCGGCGAGTGCGGCAATCTTGCCGGTGGCCGAGGGCGAGAGGGTGGGAGCGGTGGCGCCGACGCCCGCGGCATCGGGCGGCGTGCGCAGCGGTGCCGCGGTCGGAATCGCCACGGTACGCGCATGGGCGGAAGGCTCGAGCGGCTCGACTGTGGGAACCGAGGGGGTCGGCTGCTCGGCGAGCGCCTGCACGCACGCCTGCGCATTGTCGAGCATGTACCACGGGTCCGAGCGTCCCGCCTGCAGCGTCTCCATGTAGTACTCGACGCTGACGATCGCATCCGCCAGGCGGTCCACGAATCCCTGCGGCAGCACGTGGATGCCGGGCTGCATGACGCGCTTCAGCTGTCGGGTGATGCCCTCGATCACCTCGACGGCGCGCCCCTTGCCGAGCATCAGCAGCCCCGCCTTCATGCCGCGCATCAGGTCCTGCCAGCTGTCGAGGCCCGCGGCATCGAGCGTGCCGCCGACGCTCTGCGTGATCGCCTCCTTGATGCGCGCGAGATTCACGATGCATTCGCGCAGCACCGCAGCCTGCACCTGCTGGAACTCGGTGTCGGTGCCTCCCTCGGGCTCCGCTGCCGTGTCCCGCGGCAGGATGAGGCCGACCAGGCTGTCATCGAGCCGGTCCTCGACGCTGATCAGCGTGGCGGCAATACCCACCAGCGTGCTCTCATCGGCCGGCAGTGCGCCGCTCACGATCTGCTCGAGCCGCTGCGTCTCCTGCTGCACGCTGCCGCGCAGCTCGCCGAGTCCCAGCACTCCGAGCGTGTCGCCGATCTTGCGCAGCAGCTCCACCTGCGGGATCAGCTCGGCCGGCTGACCGGCGCCGCGGCGCACGAAGATGTCGAGCACGTCCTTCACGCGCCCCAGGTCCTCGCGGATCGCCGCCGCCACGGTCTGCATGAGCTTCACGCTCGGCGCCGACAGGTTCTCGCGCTCCTGCTCGATGCTCTCGTCCACGGGCAGGAGCTCGGCGAGACGGAACGAGGCGCGCACCGCGCTCACCCGGCCGCCGGATGATTCGGCGCGCCCGACGTAATACAGCAGATTGTTGAGCAGCTCGATCGGCGGGCTCTGCGCATAGCGCGCCTCGCCCTCCTCGTACAGGCGGCGCATCTCGCGATCGCCGAGACCGAGCAGCCGCTTCACCGACTGGCCGTTGTCGAGGCCGTTGTGCTGCAGCGACTCGATGACCGCGCCGATCACCCACCACAGCTGGAACACCGGCTGGCGGGTCGCGATCTGCTCGAGCTTGTGGGCCACGGCGGCCAGGATCTCGAGGTTCTGCTCGGGTCGCTCGCCGCGGATCCAGCCGATGAGGCCCTGCTGGTAGCGGGCGCGCAGCCGGCGCGCCCACTGCTCCACCGTCATGGGCGGCTCGCCGGCGCTCGCCGCCTGCGGCTGCGCCTGCTTGTCGGACTTGAGGTTGAGCAGCAGCAGCGTGCCCTCGGAGAGCAGCGCGTGACCGCGTACCGCGCGCAGATCGTTGAGCAGCGGCAGCAGCACGAGGGCCAGATCGCGGCCGCCGGCCAGCACGCGCTCGAGGTAACTCGGCAGCTGCACCATGGCGCGCATCAGGGCGTCCAGGCTCTCCGCCTGGCCCTTGCGCTCGTGCACCGTGGCGATGAGGTAGTGCGCTACCTGCTCCATCTCCTCGGCAAGCAGCGCCGCGCCATAGATCTCCAGTACCCGCAGCACGCCCTGCACCTGATGCAGGTCCTGCGCGCAGCGCTCGACCAGCGCGACGTTGTCGGGCTGCTCGACATAGTTCTCGAGCGCGCTGCGCGCCTCGGTGAGCGTCGCGGTGACTTCGCGTCCGACGAGCTCGAGAGTCTGAGATGCGATTTCGGGCATGCGCTTACGCAGCCTCTAGGAGCCGCCGAGCATGGAGATCTGCCGCACCTTGGCCGTGGTGAGCGTGCTCTCCTCGAGCTTCTTCAGCCGCGCGCTGCTGCCGCTGCTGGTGCTGCTCGGCAGGCGGAAACCGGCGGCCGACTTGCGCAGTCCCGCCGACAGCTCGGCAAGCTTGGCGATCGCCACCGAGGTGGCGGTGGTCGATTCGGCCGTCTGGGCGCTGATCTCCTTGAGCACCCCCATGTTGCGCGCGATGTTCTGCGCGGCGTTGGTCTGGGCGCGTGCGCTCGAGAAGATGTTCTGCACCAGACTCGCGATCTGGTTGGACACCTGCTCGATCTCCTCGAGCGAGGCACCGGCGTTCTCGGCGAGCAGTGCGCCGCCGACCACGTCCGTGGTGCTGCGCTCCATCGATACCACCGCTTCGTTGGTGTCGGTCTGGATGGTGCGCACCAGCACCTCGATCTGCTTGGTGGCATTCGCCGCCCGCTCGGCGAGCCGTTGCACCTCATCCGCCACCACCGCGAAGCCGCGTCCCGCATCGCCCGCCATGGATGACTGAATGGAGGCGTTCAGCGCCAGGATGTTGGTCTGCTCGGCGATGTCGTTGATGAGCTCGACGATATTGCCGATCTCCTGCGAGCTCTCGCCGAGCCGCTTGATGCGCTTGCTGGTGTCCTGGATGGTCTCGCGGATGGCATTCATGCCGTCGATGGTGCGGCGCACGGCATCGCCGCCCTTATGGGCGACCTCGACCGAGTGGCGCGCGACATCGGAGGCGCGCTCGGCGTTGCCCGAGACCTCCTCCACCGAGCCGGCCATGCTGGCGGCGGATTCGGTCGCCGAGGCGATCTGCTTCGACTGTGCGCCGCTCGCCTTGGCGAGATGCGCCGACAGCGCCTGCGTCTGGCGGGTGGCAGAGTCGAGCTGGATCGCCGAAGCATTGATGGTGGTGACCAGACCGCGCAGCGCATCGACCGCGTAGTTGATGGAGTCGGCGATCGCGCCGGTGATGTCCTCGGTGACGGTCGCCTGCACCGTCAGGTCGCCGTCGGCGAGACTCGACAGCTCATCGAGCAGCCGCAGGATCGCCTGCTGGTTGCGGTCGTTCTCCTGCTGGCGTGCGTCCGCCGAGGCGCGCTGTCGCTCGACGGTGCGGCGCGTGCGCAGTGCGGCGGTGAAGGCGATCACCAGCACGACGAACGCCACGGCGATGAGCGCGAGCGGCGCCCAGGAGAGCGGCGTGGCACCCGGGGGCTGCAGGAAGAAGCTCGCGGCGCCGGCGCCGGCCAGCAGCAGCGCGGCCAAACCCAGCAGCGGCGCCGGGCTCACGCGGCCACCTCGCCGAAGGCGGCGCTCTCGAGCACCGAGCGCAGCGACAGCACCGGCCATTGCTCATGCGCGCGGCGGAACGCGCCCGCGAGGTAGCGCTCGCAGCGCGCCACGGTCGGTGGCGCATCGCCCGTGAATTCGCTGTCCGCAAAACGGCGGAAGCCGAGTACCTCATCGACCAGGAGTCCTGCGGGGATCTCACGGTGATTCACCACCAGCACCCGGGTGTTGCGGGTTACAGGCGTCACGCCGCTGCCGAGGAACTGCCGCAGGTCGACGATCGGCAGCAGCTGGCCGCGCACGTTGGCGAGCCCGCGGATCCATGGTTTGGCGCCCGGTACGCGCGTGGTGCTCGCCGGCACCCCCAGCACCTCGCGGGTCTCCTCGCGCGCCACCAGATAGAGGTCGCCCGCCATGCGCAGCGCCACCCCTACCCACTCGCGGCCGGCGACCGGCTGCTCGCCCGCCTGCGCCGAGATCGCGCGTGCGCGCCGCTCGAGCTCGGCGAGCAGCTCGAAGGGCCGGTCGCGCAGCGAGCGCAGCTCAATCTCTACGTTGTCGGCCAGCTCGGGCATGGGCGGGGATTTCAGTGCGCGTGGAATTTGCGGGGACGGCGCTCGACAGACACGCCGCTCACGCCGCCAGGGTCGCCTGGGCTTTGGCGACCAGCTGATCGGGTGAGACGGGCTTCACCATGTAATCGACCGCGCCCTGCCGCAGGCCCCAGATGCGATCGGTCTCCTGACCCTTGGAGGTGACCATGATGATGGGGATCGTGCGGGTGCGTGGATCGTTCGCCAGCGCGCGCGTCGCCTGGTAGCCGTTCATGCCGGGCATGACGATGTCCATGAAGATCAGGTCGGGACTCATCTCGCGCGCCAGGCGCACACCCTCCGCGCCATCGGCCGCCGCCGCCGTGCGGTAGCCATGCCGCTCGAGCGCCTTCTGCATGACGTGCACTTCGGTCGGCGAGTCGTCAACGATCAGGATCAGGGGCATTGCCATCATCTCCCGATATGCGTCTCGATCGCGGACAGCAGCTCGTCCTTGGTGAAGGGCTTGGTCAGGTAGTGCTCGGAGCCGACGATGCGGCCGCGGGCACGATCGAACAGCCCGTCCTTCGAGGACAACATGATCACCGGTATGGCGCGGAAGACCTTGTTGTGCTTGATGAGCGAGCAGGTCTGATAGCCGTCCAGGCGCGGCATCATGATGTCGACGAACACGATGTCCGGCTGGTGGTCGGCGATCTTGGCGAGAGCGTCGAAGCCGTCGATGGCGGTGAAGACCTCGCAGCCCTCCTTGGCGAGCAGCGTCTCGGCGGTGCGCCGGATGGTCTTGCTGTCGTCGATGACGAGTACTTTCAATCCCTGGAGCTTCGTGCTGCTGCCGGTCACGGTCAGGCAACTCCTTCCATTAAAGGTCTCAGCGCCACGGCGTGGCGGGATGGGCAATCGGCGCGCGAGTTAGCCCGCGGAATCAGGGCTCGAGCCCTCAGGCGACCTGGCGTGCACACAAGCGGCGTAAGTTTCACGGGCCCCTTAACGCTGAGGCAAGCGCTGCGGCGTTTTAACATATCGGTATACCCCCTGCTATGCCACGCACGTCACGTTTTTCGAAGGTCGGAGGCGCCGGTGCTGGTGCGCCGCACGCGCGCCACCGCCCGCGGCGCGGGGCAGACATATTCGCCCCGGACTTGAGCATAATCGGGCCCCTATGAGACGCATCGGCGTGGTCATGGATCCGATCGGCGCCATCGCCTACGCGAAGGACTCGACGCTGGCGATGCTGCTCGCGGCACAGGCGCGCGGCTTTGCGCTCAGTTACCTCGAGCAGGGGGATCTTTCGTTGCGCGATGGGATCGCCTTCGGGCGCTCGCGCCCCCTGACGGTGCGCGCCGACCCGCAGGGCTGGTTCACGCTCGGGGAGGCGGTAATCGAGCCGCTCGGCGGCCTCGACTGCATCCTGATGCGCAAGGACCCGCCGTTCGACACCGAGTACATCTACAGCACCTACATCCTGGAGCGGGCGGAGGCGCAGGGCGCACTCGTGGTCAACAGCCCCAGGGGGCTGCGCGACATGAACGAGAAGGTCTACACAGGCTGGTTTCCGCAGTGTTGCGCCCCGACGGTGGTGACGCGCGACATGGGGCAGATGGCGGCCTTCCTGCGCGAGCATGGCCGGATCGTCGTGAAGCCGCTCGAGGGGATGGGGGGCCGCTCGATCTTCGTGCTCGGCTCGTCCGACCCCAACGCCCGGGTGGTGTTCGAGACCCTGACCGGCTACGGCACCCGCTACGCGATCGTGCAGCGCTACCTGCCGGACATCGCCACCTCAGGCGACTCGCGGGTGCTGCTCATCGACGGGCAGCCGGTGCCCTACGCCCTCGCCCGCATGCCATCCGCGCAAGACCACCGTGGCAATCTCGCCGCGGGCGCCAAGGGGGTCGGCCGTCCGCTCAACGACCGGGACCGCTGGCTCGCCGGTGAGATCGGTCCGACGATGGCGGCCCGGGGCATGCTGCTCGTCGGGCTGGACGTGATCGGCGGCTTCGTCACGGAGATCAATGTCACGAGCCCGACCGGTATCCGCGAGCTCGACAAGCAGTTCGACATCCGCATCGGCGACCTCCTGATCGCAGCCATCGAGCGGCGGCTCGCGGCCTCAGCCGGGCGCAGCTCCGGCGCAGCGGGCGGCGCCGGCGGCAACTGACGATGGCACGGCGGGCGCTCGCTCTGCGCGAAGGCAAGGCCCCGGCCTGGGACCGCCTGCTCGCCATGGTGTTCTTCGTCGCCCTGCTACACGGCCTCGTGATCCTCGGCATCACCTTCAACGCGCAGGCGGGCGATGAGAACGAGGCGCCGGGGATGAAGATCCTGCTGGTGTCCGATGAGCTGCCCGAGGCCAAGCACAACCCGACCGCCACTTACCTGGCGCAGCGCACGCAGCTCGGCTCCGGCAATACCACCGAGCCGGTGAACCCCCGCAGCCCCGAGTCGGCGCTCCCGGCGCTCAAGCACCCGGGATCCCCGCAGGGGAACTCGCTCGAGGCGCACGGCGATCGGGCCGGGGCGAGAGCGGAGCGTCTGCTGACGACTACCGCCTGGATCACCGACGTGCGTTACCTCGCCGATGCGGGCAGCAGCGGCTCACGGAGCGATCAGCCGCTGCTGGTGGATCAGCCACAGGTTGCCCATCCGGGCCCCGAGGATCAGGCGGGACCGGCGGCACTCCAGGGCCCGAAGCGCGACGAGCTGTGGGTGACGGCCGATACGCGCGCTGCCTCTCTGGCGCCCTACCTCGACGGCTGGCGGCGCAAGGTTGAGCGCATCGGCACGCTCAACTACCCCTCGGCCGCGCGTACGGCGGCCGATGCGGCCAGCCCCGTGGTCGAGGTTGGCATCAACGCCGATGGCTCGCTGGATCGTGCCGTCATCCGCCGCTCGAGTGGCAACCCTGAGCTCGACCAGGCGGCGCTCTCGATCCTGAAGCTCGCGAGCCCGTTCGACCCGTTCCCCCCGGAGCTGGCCGCCGAGCACAGCGTGTTGCGTTTTGCCTACGAATGGCAGTTCGTCGGCGGCCGCGCCAGCGGCGGATCGCTGTCGACGGTTCCTTGAGACTGGCGCTGCCCGTGCCCATACTTGGAGCATGGTCCGCAAGCACAGTACGGTGAGCGACGCCACCGCGTCCGAGAGCGGCCCGGAGAGCGAGCCCGAGGAGTCCGCCCCGGTTTTCGCCGATGGCGCCCCGGGGAGCCTCACCAATCATCTATTGATCGCGATGCCGCAGCTGAACGATCCGAATTTCTCGCAGACCGTGGCGCTCATCTGCGAGCACACGGACAAGGGTGCGCTCGGCATCGTGCTCAACAAGCCGCTGCCGATGAAGCTCTCGGACGTGCTGTCGCAGATGAAGCTCGAGCCCTCGAGCGAGGACATCGCGACCCAGCCGGTGCTGCGCGGCGGCCCGGTGCATACCGACCGTGGCTTCGTGCTGCATCGCCCGGGCGGGGAGTGGGACCACACGCACAAGGTCTCCGAGACCATTCAGGTCACGACCTCGCGCGACGTGCTGGCTGCCATGGCACGCGGGGAGGGCCCGTCGGATGCCTTCATCGCACTCGGCTATGCCGGCTGGGACTCCGGGCAACTCGAGCGCGAGCTCAAAGACAACGCCTGGGTATCGATGCCGGTCGATGCACGCATCGTCTTCGACCTGCCGTTTGAGGAGCGCTGGGCCGGCGCCTGGCGGCTGATGGGGGTCGATCCCGGCCGATTGAGCCCGGAGGCCGGACATGCGTGAGTGCAGCGGTCGCCCCCTCCGCCAGGCATGACGGCGGCCCAGACCGTCCTCGCCTTCGACTTCGGACTCAAACGCGTTGGACTCGCCGCCGGCGACACGGTGACACGCACCGCGGCGCCCCGGCCGGCGGTCGCGGCACGGGCGTCCGGGCCGGACTGGGACGCCATCACGCGCGAGGTGCGCGCGCTCGCTCCGGGGCTGCTGGTGGTGGGCGCCCCGTATAATGCCGACGGCAGCGAGGGGACGCTGACCGCGGCGGCGCGCCGCTTCGCGGCCGAGCTCGAACGCCGCTTCGCACTCCCCGTACAGCTGGTCGACGAGCGCTTCTCATCTCTCGAGGCGGGCGAGGAGCTCAAGGCGCGGCGCGCGAGCGGTGCGTGGCGCCGGCGCATCGGGCGCGCCGACGTCGACAGCGCGGCGGCGGCGGTGATTCTCGGGCGCTACTTCTCAGGCGAGGGGGTGAAATGACCGAACAGCTGCGGCCCGATGGCTCGCTCCGCCACCTGCTCACGCTCGAGACTCTGACGCGCGCCGAGCTCGAGCGGCTGCTCGATCGGGCACAGGCCTACGTGCGCCCGCTCGGCGCGCGGCCGCCGCTCACGGACACCTTGTCCTGGGCAACCGTCGCCAACCTCTTCACCGAGCCCTCGACGCGCACGCGCGTCAGCTTCGAGCTGGCCGCCAAGCGGTTGGGTGCCCAGGTCGTCAATCTCGAGGTGCAGCTGTCCTCGCGGGCCAAGGGCGAGAGCATGCTCGACACGGTGTACACCCTGCAGGCGCTGCACGTGGACGCGTTCGTGATCCGCGACGCCGAGCTCGGCGTGCCGGCGCTGGTGGCCGGGCACGTGGCACCGCATGTCAGCGTGCTGTCGGCGGGCGAGGCGCACGTGTCGCACCCGACCCAGGGGCTGCTCGATGCCCTGACCATCTACCAGCGCAAGCAGCGCTTCGCCGGGCTCGCGGTGGCGATCGTCGGCGACATCCGCCACTCGCGCGTGGCGCGCTCGGCGTGGCATGCATTGCGCACACTCGGCGTCGGCGAGCTGCGCATCGTCGCGCCCCCGGCCCTCATGCCGGAAGCCGACGAGTTTGCCGGCTGCACCCGCCATACGCAGATCGCGCGCGGCCTCGCCGGGGCGGACGTCGTCATGATGCTGCGCATCCAGCGCGAGCGCATGGAGGCCGCAGAGCTCATGGAGGGCGACAGCTACTTCGCCGCCTGGGGCCTGACCGCCGAGCGCCTGGCGCTCGCCCGCCCCGATGCGATCGTGATGCACCCGCAGCCGATGAACCGCGGCGTGGAGATTGCCTCGGTGGTCGCCGACGGCCCCCAGTCGGTGATCCGCGACCAGGTGCGTAACGGCGTCGCGGTGCGCATGGCGGTGCTCGCCGAGGTGCTCACCGCGCGCGCTGGTGGCGCATGAGCTCGAGTGCGCGCGGCACGCTGTTCCTCGAGTCGGCGCGCGTCATCTCCCAGCTGGCGTACGACGCCGAGCAGTTCGTGCTGCGCCTCGCGGCACCGAAGTGCGCGGCCCGCGCCGCGCCCGGAAGCTTCGTGCACCTCACCTGCGATGCCGCAATTCCGATGCGCCGGCCGCTGTCGATCATGCGCGCCGACGCGGGCGCGGGCTGGATCGAGATCCTCTACAAGGTGGTGGGCCCCGGACTGCACGCCCTGGCGGCCCGCAAGGCGGGCGAGGAGCTCAGCTGCCTGGGTCCCATCGGGCGGCCCTTCGCTGCACACCCCGAGCGGCCGCGGGCACTGCTGATCGGCGGCGGCATCGGCATCCCGCCGATGGTGTTCCTCGCCGAGCGGCTGCACCAGGCCACCAGCGCCGGCGGCGCTGCCACGGCCTGGAAGCCGCTCGCGCTCATGGGCTCGGAGATCCCGTTTCCCTTCCGCTGCCGGCCGTCGAGGCTCATCGTGCCCGGCGTCCCCGACGGCACGATCGGCTGCATGCCGCTGCTCGATGAGTGGGGAGTGCCGAGCCGGCTCGCGAGCCGTGCCGACTTCCCGGGTTGCTTCAACGGCTTCGTCACCGAGCTCGCCGACGCCTGGCTTGCCTCCCTCGGCAAGGGAGAGCTTGCCGAGGTCGAGATCTTCGCCTGCGGTCCGACGCCGATGCTTGAGGCGACTGCGAAACTCGCGCGGCGCTACGCTGTCCCCTGCCAGGTATCGCTCGAGGAGTTCATGGCATGTGCGGTCGGCGGCTGTGCCGGCTGCACGGTGCTGGTGCGCACTCCCGAGGGACCGGCGATGAAGCGCGTTTGCGTGGATGGACCCGTGTTCGATGCCTACAGCGTCTACTAGCCGTGCCTGCCGTCCCATCCTTCTCACCCTGAGCCTGCTCGCGGCGGGCTGCGCGAAGCAGCCGCCCGCGCCCGCTCCGGCGCCTGCGACGGCGCCGCTCACCGAGTGGCCCAAAGGGGCCTCCGCGCCGCTCAAGATCACCGATGAGCTGACGCTCGCGATCCCGCTGCAGTACGAGCGCACGGCGATCGAGCCCGGGGATCCGCACATCCGGGCGTTCCTGACGCAGCAGTCGGACCGCGCCGAGGCCCGCTTCGACTTCTTCCTGCCGGCCTCAGGCGGCTATACGCTTGAGAATTACCGCAACGAGGCCGACCCCGACAAGGTCGAGGTGGCGTACCTGCACGCCGGCAACCCGCACGAGGCCGATCCCGATGCCCCGGGTGAGTATCCGCCCAACATGCTGAAGCGCGCGCTCGCGCAGTCCCTGAACCCCGACGACTATGTGGATCAGTACGGCCTGCGGTGCTACCGGGAGCGCGAGCCCTCGGCGCGGCTCACCTGCTACGGCCGGCGCAACACCGCCGGCGAGTTCCTCATGCTCACGACCCAGCAGGCGCCCTACCCGGCCGACAGCTTTCCGCAGCTGCAGGTGCGCTACTTCTCGAGGAGCTACGGCGGGGTGCGGATCGCCTGGCGCACGCACGTGAAGAACCTGCCGCGCTGGCGCGAGATCGACGCGCAGATCTGGACGTTCATCGCCGCCTGGCAGGTCGCGCCGCCCGCGGCCGCGGCGCAACCCAAGCCCTGAGGGGGCTCAGCCGAAGTTGATCTTGGCCTCGAGGTTGGCGCGCGAGTCGGCGTTGGTGAGCGCCCCCTCGAGCGGCACGCGCCCGGCCTTGTAGAGGTTGAACAGTGCCAGATCGAAGCTCTGAATGCCGCGCTCGGTGCTGGCGTTGATCGCTTCCTTGATCCCCACCACGTCGCCCTTCTTGACGAGCGTCTGGATGTGCGGCGTGTTGATCATCACCTCGAGCGCCGCCAGCCGGCGGTTGTCGACGCCGATGATCAGGCGCTGCGCCATGATGGCACGCAGGTACTGCGACAGGTCGAGGAAGATCTGGTTGTGCTGCTCGCGCGGGAACATGTTGATGATGCGGTCGAGCGACTCGGCGCAGTTGTTGGCGTGCATGGTGGCGAGCACCAGATGGCCGGTGCCGGCGAGATTGATGGCCGCCTCCATGCTCTCGCGGTCGCGGATCTCACCGATCAGAATGACGTCCGGGGCGGCGCGCACCACGCCGCGCAGCGCGCGCGCGTAGGACTTGGTGTCGAGACCCACCTCGCGCTGATTGACGATCGAGCGCTTGTTGGTATGCAGGAACTCGATCGGGTCCTCGATGGTGACGATATGGTCGGAGGAGTTCTCGTTGCGGTGATTGATCATCGCCGCGAGCGTGGTCGACTTGCCCGAGCCGGTCGCCCCCACCATGAGGATCATGCCGCGCTTCAGCAGCACCAGGTCCGAGCACACCTCCGGGAGTCCGAGCGCATCGAGGCGCGGCATATCGGCGGTGATGTAGCGCATCACCATCGCCGGGTTGCTGCGCTGCATGAACACGTTGACGCGGCAGCGTCCGAGCCCCGGCTCGGAGACCGCGAAGTCGAGCTCGAACTCGCGCGTGAAGTACTCGCGCTGCTCGGCGCTCATGAGGGCATACGCCGTCTGGCGCACCGTCTCGGGAGTCAGTACCTGGCGGTTGACCGGCAGGATCTGGCCCTCGATCTTGATCTTGATGGGCGCATTCGAGGTGAAGAACAGGTCGGAGGCCTTCTTCTCCACCATCAGCTTGAAGAGCGGCTTGGTGTTGAGCGTCGGGTGGCCGGCACTGACTGCGGCCAGCGCTTCGACACCGCTGAGCGCGGCGTGCGTCCCCGTCACTTCCAGGGACTGCGCTTTCGCATCCTTCGCCATCAGATGTTACGCCCGTGCTCTTCTTCGACGACCTGGAGCGCCGCCCCGTCGTCGCTCGCCTTCATCTCGCGCTTGCCCTCGAGCTTGATGCGCAGCCGCAGCTCGTTCTTCGAGTCGGCGTTGCGCAACGCGTCCTCGTAGGAGATGAAGCCGGTCTCGTACATCTCAAACAGCGCCTGGTCGAAGGTCTTCATGCCAAGGCGCGTCGAGCGCGACATGACGTCCTTGATCTTGGCGACCTCGCCCTTGAAGATCAGGTCCTGGATCAGCGGCGAGTTCAGCATGATCTCCATGGCGGCGATGCGCCCGACGCCCGCCTCGCGCGGCACCAGCCGCTGCGACACCAGGGCGCGGATGTTGAGCGACAGGTCCATGAGCAGCTGATCGCGCCGCTCGTCCGGGAAGAAATTGATGACGCGGTCGAGCGCCTGGTTGGCGCTGTTGGCGTGCAGCGTGGCGAGCACCAGGTGGCCGGTCTCGGAGAACTGGATGCCGTATTCCATGGTGTCGCGGTCGCGGATCTCGCCGATCAGGATCACGTCCGGCGCCTGGCGCAGCGTGTTCTTCAGCGCGTTGTGCCACGACTCGGTATCGACGCCAACCTCGCGGTGGGTGATGACGCAGCCCTTGTGGGTATGCACGTACTCGACTGGGTCCTCGATGGTGACGATGTGGCCGCGGGTCTTCTCGTTGCGGTAGCCCACCATGGCGGCGAGCGTGGTCGATTTACCCGAGCCGGTGCCACCGACGATGATCACCAGGCCGCGCTTCGACAGCACGACCTCCTTGAGGATCGGCGGCAGGTCGAGCTCCTCGAAGGTCGGGATCTTGGCATTGATCAGACGGATGACGCAGCCGATGGCGGCCTGCTGCACGAAGGCGCTGACGCGAAAGCGGCCGATGCCGGGCGGCGCGATCGCGAAGTTGCACTCCTTGGTGGCATCGAACTCCTTGGTCTGGCGGTCGTTCATGATCGCGCGCACCAGGGTCGCGGACTGCTCGGCGGTGAGCGCGCGCTCCGATTGCGGGCGGATCTCGCCGTCGATCTTGATGGCGGGCGGGAAGCCGGCGGTGATGAACAGGTCCGAGGCCTTCTTCTCCACCACCCGGCGCAGCAGGTCCTGCATCAGCTTGATGGCCTGATCGCGATCCATATCTTAAATCCCCTCCTGAGGTCCGGCGCTTAGAGCGCGTCCTTGTTCTGCGCCTTGTAGCGCGCCTCTTCCTTGCTCACCTGACCCTTGGTGACCAGCTCGCTGAGGCACTGGTCGAGGGTCTGCATGCCCTGGGAGCCGCCGGTCTGGATCGCGGAATACATCTGCGCAATCTTGCCCTCGCGGATGAGGTTACGGATCGCGGGGCTGCCGATCATGATCTCGTGCGCGGCGATGCGTCCGCCACTGGCCTTCTTCAGCAGGGTCTGCGAGATGACGGCGCGCAGCGACTCCGACAGCATCGAGCGCACCATGTCCTTCTCCTCGCCGGGGAACACGTCGACGATGCGGTCGATGGTCTTGGCGGCGGAGCTCGTGTGCAGCGTGCCGAACACCAGATGGCCGGTCTCGGCGGCGGTGAGCGCCAGACGGATGGTCTCGAGGTCACGCATTTCGCCGACCAGGATGACGTCCGGGTCCTCGCGCAGCGCCGAGCGCAGCGCCTCGCTGAAGCCGAGCGTGTCGCGGTGCACCTCGCGCTGGTTCACCAGGCAGCGCTTGGACTCGTGCACGAACTCGATCGGATCCTCGATGGTGATGATGTGATCCGGCCGGTTGTCGTTGCAGTGATTGACCATGCCGGCGAGCGTCGTCGACTTGCCCGAGCCGGTGGGACCGGTGACCAGCACCAGGCCGCGCGGCAGCATGCACAGGTCGCGGAAGATCTTCGGCGCCGACAGGTCATCGAGCGAGAGGATCGCCGAGGGAATGTTGCGGAACACCGCGCCCGCGCCGCGGTTCTGGTTGAAGGCGTTGACGCGGAAGCGCGCCAGCTTTGGAATCTCGAACGAGAAATCGGTCTCGAAGAACTCCTCATAGGCCTTGCGCTGCTTGTCGTTCATGATGTCGTACACCATGGAGTGCACTTCCTTGTGCGACAGCGGCGGCATGTTGATGCGCTTCATGTCGCCGTCGACACGGATCATCGGCGGCACACCCGAGGACAGATGCAGGTCCGAGGCGTTGTTCTTGACGGCAAAAGCCAGGAGTTGCGCGATATCGACGGCCATTGGTGCTCCCAGGGACGCTGCGGCAGGCGCGGCGAGACCGACCGACAAGTGCCGCGCCTGAGCGCCGGCAGTATAACGGAGGGGTCACACCTTCAATATGTTACGGGGTCCGCAGAATTTGTCGGAACGCATGCGCGCCGTGCGGGAGCGCATGGCACAGGCAGCCGAGCGCGCCGGCCGGAGTGCGCAGTCGGTCACACTCCTGGGTATCACCAAGGGCCAGCCCCCCGAATTGGTGCGGGCAGCCGCCGATTGCGGGCTCGCCGACTTCGGCGAGAGTTATCTGCAGGAAGCGCTGCCGAAGCTTGATGCGCTGCGGGATCGCCCCCTCACCTGGCACTTCGTGGGACGTCTGCAGGCCAACAAGACCCGCAGCATCGCCGCGAGCTTCGCCTGGGTACACGCGGTCGACCGCCTGAAGATCGCGGCGCGGCTCTCCGAGGCGCGTTCCCCGCACGTGGCGCCGCTCAACGTCTGCCTGCAGGTGAATGTCGCCGGGGAGGCCTCCAAGGGCGGCATCGCTGCGGCGGAGCTCACCGAGCTCGCCCGGGCAGTGGCGCTGCTGCCGCGGCTGCGGCTGCGGGGTCTGATGTGCGTCCCGCCGGAGGAGACGCAGGTCGCGCAGCAGCACGCCTGGTTCGGCGCGCTCAAGCGCCTGTACACCGCGCTCAACGCCGAGGGCCTCGGGCTCGACACGCTGTCCATGGGGATGAGCGGCGACTTCGAGGCGGCGATCGAGGAAGGCGCGACCATGGTGCGCATCGGCACCGCGCTCTTCGGCCCCCGCGGGTAACCCCGCTACAATCCGCGCATGTTGGACCAGCACCTGGCGATCCTCGGCGGCGGCCATATGGGCCGCGCGCTCATCGGCGGCCTGCTGCGCTCGGGCGTTCGGCCTGAGCGCATCTCGGTCGGGGAGTGCTCGCCGGCGGCGCGCGCCTCGCTGGCGCAGGAGTTCGGCGTCACCGCCACCGCGGACAACGCACGCGCGGTCGACGGGGCGGCGATCGTGGTGCTGGCGGTCAGGCCGCAGGAGGCGGCGGCGCTGTTCGCCGGCATCGGACCGCTGCTGCGCGCGCAGCGACCGCTCTTGCTGTCGGTGGCCGCAGGCGTGCGGCTGCGAACGCTTCAGTCCTGGTGCGGCGCCGGGGTCCCGGTGGCGCGCGCCATGCCCAACCGGCCGGCACTGTGCGGCGCCGGCGCCACGGCGCTCTACGCGCCTCCCGGGGTGAGCGCCGAGCTGCGCGCGGCAGCCGAGCGCATCGCGCGCGCCGTGGGCGAGGTGGTCTGGGTCACCGATGAGGATCACCTCGACCTGGTGACCGCGCTCTCGGGGAGCGGACCTGCGTACTTCTTCCTGCTGGCACAGCTCATGGCAGACTCGGCCGCGAGCCTGGGGCTCCCCGCCCCCGTGGCACGCACCCTGGCCGCGGCGACGCTGCACGGGGCCGGGTTGCTCGCGCACACGGCGAACGCCGACCTGGCGCGCCTCAAGGCCGACATCGCCTCCCCGGGCGGCACCACCGAGGCCGCGCTTGCCGCGTTCGCCGCCGCCGACCTCAAGGGCGCGGTGCAGAGCGCGGTGGGCGCCGCCGTGCGGCGCAGCCGCGAGCTCGGCGCCGCGGCGGAGCGCGGGTCATGATCGCCTTCTTCACCTACATCATCGATGCGCTGCTGTCGCTCGCGCTGTTCGTGGTGATGGCGCGGCTGCTGCTGCAGCTGACCCGCGCCGACTTCCGCAACCCCCTCGCCCAGGCGATCGTGCAGCTCACCAATCCGCTCATCGTGCCGCTGCGGCGCGTGCTGCCGCCGATCGGCAAGGTCGACACGGCCTCCGTGGTGGCGGTGCTGGTGGTGGCGGCGATCGAGGTCGCCGCGGTGGCGGTGCTGCACGGCGGCGGCTGGCCCGAGCCGATCGTGTGGCTCGACATGCTGCTGCTCGAGATCGTGCACATGGCGCTGTCGATCTACCTGTACGCCATCATTCTGTATGCGCTGCTCAGCATGATCGCCCCGGGGGGCTACTCGCCGCTGCAGTCGATGCTCACCTCGGTGTGCGAGCCGGTGCTGCGGCCGATTCGGCGCCTCATCCCGCCAATCGCCGGGCTCGATCTGTCGCCGCTGTTCGCGACGCTCATCATCCTGGCGCTGCTCAATCTGCCGCTGATGATGCGCTGAGCGCTCGCGGCGGCGCGCCCCGCACCAGCCCTGTGTCCACGGCGCCGACGCTGACGGAACACCAGCTTAGCGCGCACATCGCACCGGAAGTCGCAGCATCGCGGCCGCCTGTCAAGCGCGCTCGCGAGCACGGCGCTGCCCGCGCGGCGCACCATCAGCGCTCTCGCGTTACCCGCAAAGCCTACGAAAAAAGGCATTTGCGCAACGCCGAAAGAAAAAAACTGCTTGCCAAAGCACACCCATGTGCTATTTTCCGCGCCGATTCTCTTCGCGCGGCGCTCGACGGCGCGCGGCCCAATCAACCAAAATTCTCGAGGAGTACAGCAAAATGGCGAAAAAGGGTGGCGCACCGACGAAGTCTGAGGTTCTGACTCACATCTCCAAGGACACGGGGCTGTCCCGCAAGCAGGTGGGAGGCGTCTTCGATTCGCTCGGCGGCGTGATCAAGAAAAGCCTGCGCGGCAACGGGCTGTTCACCCTGCCCGGCCTGCTGAAGATGAAGGTGGTGAAGAAGCCCGCCACCAAGGCGCGCGAGGGCATCAACCCGTTCACCGGTGAGAAGATGATGTTCAAGGCCAAGCCGGCGAGCAAGAAAGTGCGCGTCATGCCGCTGAAGAGCCTGAAGGCGATGGTCAACTCGTAAGACGTCGGGTTTTACCCGCGTAATACGCGACTCCGGACGGCCCGGGCGGTGAATCCGCCCGGGCCGTTTGCTTTCCTAGGCGAGGAAGGCGAGCACCGCGTCGCGCAACTCGTTGAGGCGCCCGTGAAAGAAGTGGCTCGCCCCCGGCAGCAGCGCGATACGCGGCGGCGGGGTGCCGGAGGCGGGCTTCAGTCCCCGCGCCCACTCGAGCACCGCCTCCTGCGGCACGACCTCATCGGCATCTCCCTGCACGATCAGCCACGGACAGTGCGGCACCGCGGCGCGCGCAGCCTCGAAATCGGTGCGCTCGAGGCGCGTGATCCCGGGCGCCACCAGCACCACGCGTGCCGCCTGCGCTGCGGCCGCGATGCGCGCCGCCACCGCGCCGCCGAAGGAGAAGCCCGCGAGCCACAGCGCCGCCTGCGGCCAGCGCCGCCGGCCGTAGGCGATCACCGCGAGCGCATCCTCACTCTCGCCGCGCCCTTCATCGTAGCCGCCGGCGCTCGCGCCGACGCCGCGGAAGTTGAAGCGGATGGCGGGCACGCGCAGCTGCCCGATGGCGCGCGCCACCGTGTACACGACCTTGTTATCGAGTGTGCCGCCGAAGAGTGGATGCGGATGGCAAACGACGGCAAAGGCGGGCACCGCCGGCCCCTCGCCGGCCTCGGCAGCCGGTGACTCGACGAGCGCCTGCAGGGGGCCGGCGGGGCCTGCGATCTGCAGCCGCTCGGCGCGCGGCGCCTTCAGCACCATGGCGTGCTCAGGGCGCGGCGCCCGGCACGGCGGCGAGGCGCACCAGCAGGCGGTTCAGGCGCAGCACGAACTCCGGCGGGTTCGTCAGCGCTGCGCCTTCGGCGAGCTGCGCCTGCTCGTAGAGGAGCTGCGCGAGCTCGCCGAACTGGGCGGCATCGGCGAGGCCGTCGAGATATCTCACCAGCGGGTGGGTGACGTTCACCTCGAGGAGCGGCTTCACCTCGGGCGCCTTCTGGCCCGCGGCGGCGAGGATGCGCCGCAGCCGCTCGCCGAGATCGTGCTCGCCGAGCACCAGGCATGCCGGGGACTCCTTGAGGCGCTCGCTGATCCGCACCTCGGTGACGCGCTCGCCGAGTGCGTCCTTGATGCGCTTCAGCAACCCCTTGCTCTCCTTGAGCTCGGCGTCGTGGCGTTCACGGTCGGCCACGCCCGCGAGCCCGCCGAGCTCGAGGTCGCCGCGCGAGGCGTCCTTGAAACGCTTGCCCTCGTAGCCCTCGAGCTGCCCCATGGCCCACTCATCGATCCGCTCGGCGAGCAGCAGCACCTCGATGTCGCGATCCTTCAGCCGCTCGATCGCCGGGTGGGCACGCGCCGCCTCGAGGGTCTCGGCGATCACGTAGTAGATGCGCTCCTGGCCGGGCTTCATGCGCGTCAGATAGTCGGCGAGACTCACCGACTGAGCGTCGTCGGGCTCACTGGTGCTCGCAAAGCGCAGCAGCGGCAGGAGCGCGGCCTCGTTGGCCCGGTCCTGGCCGATGCCCTCCTTGAGCACGGCGCCGAACTCCTTCCAGAAGGTGGCGTACTTATCGGCCTCATCCTTGGCGAGCCGCGAGAGCAGGTCGAGCACCCGCTTGGTGAGGCTCGCGCGGATCGCCTCCACCTCGGGCTCCTGCTGCAGCAGCTCGCGCGAGATATTGAGCGGCAGATCGCTCGAGTCGACGACGCCCTTGACGAAGCGCAGGTACAGCGGCAGGAACTGCTCGGCATCGTCCATGATGAACACGCGCCGCACGTACAGCTTCAGCCCCCGTACCGCTTCGCGCTGGTAGAGATCGAAGGGGGCGCGTGCCGGCAGGTACAGGAGACTCGTGTACTCGCGCTTGCCCTCCACCTTGTTGTGGCTCCAGGCGAGCGGGTCGGTCGAGTCGTGCGCGAGGTACTGGTAGAACTGGCGGTACTCCTCGTCCGAGATCTGCGTGCGCGGCAGCGTCCACAGCGCCTTGGCCTGGTTCACCACTTCGTACTCGAGCGATGCCTCGCCCTCTTTCGGCATACGCACCGGAAAGCCGATGTGGTCGGAGTAGCGGCGGATGAGGCCGCGCAGGCGGTAGGCGTCGGCGAACTCGCGCGCGTCCTCCTTCAGGTGCAGCGTCACCGCCGTGCCGCGCGCCGGCAAGGTGATGCTTTCCACCGTGAACTCCCCGTCGGCCCGCGACTCCCAGCGCACGCCCGCCTCGGGCGCTGCGCCGGCGCGCCGTGTGCACACCGCGACGCGCTCGGCGACGATGAAGGCCGAGTAGAAGCCGACGCCGAACTGGCCGATGAGCTGCGAGGCCTTCTGGTCGTCCCCGCCGAGCGAGCGGAAGAACTCGGCGGTGCCTGAGCGCGCGATGGTGCCGAGGTTCGCCACCGCCTCCTCGCGCGTCATGCCGATGCCGTTGTCGCTGATCGTGACGGTGCCGGCCTTGGGGTCGGCATCGATGCGGATGCCAAGCTCCGGGTCGTCCTTGAGGAGCGCTGCGTCGGCGATGGCGAGGAACCGCAGCCGGTCGCAGGCGTCCGAGGCGTTGGAGATGAGCTCGCGGAGGAAGATCTCGCGGTGGCTGTAGAGCGAATGGATCATGAGCTTCAGCAGCTCACGGACCTCCGCCTGAAAGCCGTGGGTCTGGCGGCCCGCGCCAGGGGCCTCGCCGCCGGCGGGGCCGGAGGCGCTGTCGGGATTCACTGTCGATTGCATGCTCGCCGTCCACCGCTCCAATGCGGCTTAGTCTTGAGGCAGCAGCGATCTTGGGAGCCGGCGCGGATTTTTCAAGCGCCAGCGCGTGTGCGCTGCGCGCCGGGACGTCGCAAGCTCGCCCCGGAGGGACCCGAGGCGGGGCGGAAGCGATCAGACGGGTGGGGTCCTGCGGGCCGCCCAGGCGCTCAGGCGCTCAGACGCAGCAACTGGCGGTAGGCGCCCTCCAGCACCCAGAGCCCGAGCGCTGCGGCGCTGATGAGCAACGGCGCAGCACCTGCGAGGATCTCGGCAGCCGTGGTGGTCGCCACGTGCCGACACGCACTGCTCAGGTCGTCCAGCTCGTCCCAGAGGTGCAGGAAAATCTCCATCGGGGAGAACTCTACGACGTCGCGGCGCGCGCCTGCCGTGCGCGCGCTCACAGTCGGTGCGTGGCTTGCAGGCGCGGAAGGCCGTGCGTAGGCTTGGGTGAGACCCGCGTCGTGCCGACGTGACAGAACACAGGCCACCATGCAGCGCATCGTCGTCCTGAACCCCAAGGGCGGTTCGGGCAAGACGACCATCGCGATCAACCTGGCGAGCTACCTCGCCTCGCGCGGGCATCGGCCGGTTCTCATGGATTTCGATCCGCAGGGCTCATCCGTCCGCTGGGTCAAGAAGCGCCAGCCGCAGCAGCCGCAGGTGCAGGCGATCGCCGCCTTCGAGAAGGACAGCCGCACCACGCGCGCCTTCCAGCTGCGCATCCCCGATCACACCACGCACGTGATCGTCGACACCCCGGCGGCGGTCGACGCGCGCCAGCTCCCGGAGGTGACGCGCGACGCCCACAAGATCCTCGTGCCGGTGCTGCCGTCGGACATCGACATCCACACCTGCTCGCGCTGCATCGGCGATCTGCTGCTGGTCGCCAAGATCCGGCGCGAGGACAACCGCATCGGCGTGATCGCCAACCGCGTGCGGCGCAATACCCTCATGTACCAGTCGCTGATCCGCTTCCTGCACAGCTTGCGCATTCCGATCGTCGCCATCTTCCGCGACTCGCAGAACTACGTACGCGCCGCGGAGCTCGGGATCGGGGTGCACGAGATGAAGAGCTACGTGGCGCGCGCCGACGTCGAGCAGTGGGCGCCGCTCATCAGCTGGCTCACCGGGGCGGCGGACGAGACGCTCACACCGGGTGGGACGCCGCAGGGCGGTGCGCAAGCCTCGGGCGGCGCCGCCGCCCCGCAGCCCGAGGCCGCGGCGACTCCCACAGAGGACCCCGCGCAGGAGCCCTCACCGGATGCGATACCGCAGGCGCACGCAGCCGTCCCCGTGCCGGTGGGTTGAGGACGCTCTGAAAAGCTGACGGCTTGCTTGAGCGGGAGCTGGCGCGGTCACGAGCAGCCCGAGAGGCTTGCTGCGCGCGCGGCGCGGGCCGGAACGGCTACTTCTTCGGAGGTTTCGTCGGCGGGGTGGTCGCGCTCTTCAGGCCGCTGTCGCTGCTCTGCCAGGAGTCGCGCACCTGATCCGCCCAGTTCTTGTAGTTCGACCAGGTGTAGAGGTTGCGCGTAATGGCCGCCTGACGCGCACGCGCGCGCTGCATGCGGTCCAGCCAGCTCGCGTAGGCGTCCGCCCCCGTGGGCGGAGTGGCGCCCGTCGCCGCGGGCTCCTGGCCTGCGGTGGCGTCGTCGCGACTACGGTTCGATGAGCTCATGGCAAGCTCCTGAGGATCTTGAGTCGCAGCGTACGGGCTTCGTCTGGCGTCCGCAGGAACTGGTTCACAGGCATATGTAGGGAAGCTGCGACACGGCCGCGCCTATGACGCAGCTCTCGACGATGCGCGAAAAACTGTGCGTCGCGCAGAGCGTTATGTCACTCAGGCGACGAGCCGGTACACCGGACGATAAGCGCTGCCCGGCAGGCGCATGCGCTTCTGCTCGACGAACGCCGCGAGCAGCTCATCGAGCAGCCGCATGATCCCGGGGTCACCGGCGAGCTCGTAGGGGCCGAAGCGCTCGATCGCCTGGATGCCGTACTCCTTGACGTTGCCGGTGACGATTCCGGAGAACACGCGCCGCAGGTTCGCGGCGAGGCGATGCACGGGCTGGCCACGGTCGAGCTCGAGCGCGCGCATCGAGGCGTGCGTGACCTCGAACGGCCGTTGCAGCTCCTCGGGCACCTGCAGCAGCCAGTTGAAGTTGTACGAGTCATTGCGCTTGCGGCGAAACTCGCGCACCTCCTCCATGCCCTGCACCATGCGGCGCGCCACTTCGGGCGGATCCTCGACGATGACGGTGAGGCGCCGGGCCGCCTCCTCGCCGAGCGTGCCGCCGATGAAGCGGCTGATGTGCTCGAAATAGGCAGCGCTTTCGGCAGGTCCCGTGAGCACCAGGGGGAAGGGCTGCGCGCGGTTGGCGGGGTCGAGCAGGATCCCGATCAGATAGAGAATCTCCTCGGCGGTGCCCGCGCCGCCCGGGAACACGACGATACCGTGCGCCAGGCGCACGAAGGCTTCGAGCCGCTTCTCGATGTCCGGCATGATCGCCAGCTGCGTCACGATGGGGTTCGGCGGCTCGGCGGCGATGATGCCGGGCTCGGTGATGCCGATGTAGCGGCGCTGCTCGATGCGCTGCTTGGCATGGCCGATGGTCGCGCCTTTCATCGGGCCTTTCATGGCGCCCGGGCCGCAGCCGGTGCAGACATCGAGGCCGCGCAGCCCGAGCTCGTAGCCGACGTTCTTGGTGTACTGGTACTCACGCGCCGGGATCGAGTGCCCGCCCCAGCACACCACCAGATTGGGCCGCTCCTTGTAGTCGAGCAGCCGCGCGTTGCGCAGCACGTGGAACACGGCATTGGTGATCGAAGCGGAGTCGTTCAGATCGAAGCGGCCGCTGGCGACGATCTCGTTGGAGATGAACACCACGTCGCGCAGCACAGCGAACAGATGCTCCTTGATGCCGCGGATCATCTCGCCGTCGACGAATGCGGCGGCCGGGGCGTTCTGCATCTCGAGCTTCACGCCCCAGGCGTGGCGCACGATCTGAATCTGGAAATCGCGGTAGCGGTCGAAGATCTCCTTGGCGTTGTCGGTGGGGGCTCCTGAGTTGAGCACCGCCAGCGCGCAGCGGCGGAACAGCGGGTACAGACCCCCTTGGCCGGTGTCGAGGAGCTTCTCGATCTCCGACTGGGAGAGGTTCTCCAGGCTGCCGCGCGGACCGACACGCGCATCGACGAAATCTGAGAGCTCGCTGGCCACGGTCTAGCGTATATCAGGGAACGGGGTCGTGAGGAATGCCGTCGGCGCCCGCGGACGCGGTGCTGCCCGACAAACTCTACGGAATGATTTCGACCGGCACGCCGTCCGGCACCAGCATCCAGATCTCGACCATGTCGGCGTTGGAGACGGCGATGCAGCCGTCGGTCCAGTCGTGATTCAGGTAGTAGTCCGGATCGTGCTTCATCAGATTCGGCATGCCGTGGATCATGATCGAGCCGCCCGTGTCCCAGTGCCGCGCGCGGGCGCGCTTCACGTCCACATCGTTCGGGTAGCTCACCTTGATCGACAGGAAGTAGTCGCTGTGCGGATTGCGCACGTCGAGGCGATAGCTGCCCTCGGGCGTGCGGAAGTCGCCTTCGCGCTCCTTCTGTCCGACCGGCGAGAGACCGAGTGACACGCGGTAGCTGCGCACGACGTTGCCGCCGTGCATCAGGTACATGCGCCGCTCGGACTTCTTCACCAGCACGCGATCGACTTCCGGCAGCGTCTCGCTCTGCAGCGAGACCGGCTGGGTGGTCGTCTCACTCCCCGGGAGTGAGTCCCCGTGCGCGGCCACCGCCACGCAAAGCAGCGCCAGGGTCGTCGCCAAGCTCCTGAAAATCATGAGGTTCCGTACCAAACTGACGAGCCCGCAGAGATTATATCCAGCGCGCCCTACGGCGCCACGTATCTGGATCACACCTTCACCGGCCGTTTGGACCATGCCCGATCAGCCGCCGTTCGCCACCAGTTCGACCCGCGGCATGACGATCTGCGTGCCGGCCCGCAACTCCGCGAAGTCCACATCCGGGTTGTACTGTTGCAGCAGCCACAGCGGCAGCAGGCCGGCGCGCTTGGTCACGGTCCACAGCGAGTCCCCGGAGCGGGCGATGTAGATCTGCGTGCCCGCGATGCGATGGGACGCGAAGTAGGCTGCCTGCAGCTGCTGGTGATACTCGCGGCGGCGCTGCTCGAAGGCATCGTGCGCGACCTTCTGGAAATCGAGCTTGAGCGCATGCCCGACCAGCACCGGCTTGCGGGCGCTCAGGTGATTGAGCGTGCGCAGGCGCTGCGCGCTCACGTTGAGCCAGTCGGCGTAGTGCCCGAGCGTCTCGTCGGTGGCGACCCGGATGGTGTCATCGGCCCCAACCGTGTAGTCGGTGGGGTCGGGACTCTGCTGCGTGTCGGCAGCCGGACCGAGAGCTGGGCTGAGAGCCTCCGCCTGGGCGGCGGACACCGGCTGCACGCGGCTCGCAATCACCGTGACGGTGGCGAGCGCGGCGGCATCCTCGGCGCTCTCGCGCTGCGCGACCTCGGCGGATACCGCGCCCGACTCGGCGCCGGAGGCAGGCACGGGCGCCGTCGCCGCGGCGACCGTGATCGGCGCCCCTTCCGGCAGCGTGATCGTGCGCCCGACCTTGAGCGCGGCGCTGACGCGCACACGGTTCAAGCGCGCCAGGGTCTCGATCGACACCCCGTAGCGCTCGGCGAGCTTGGCGAGCGTGTCGCCCTCCTGCACGCGGTAGCGGCGCGGGGCGGGCTGGCCGGCGTACAGCTCGTTCGGCGCGAGCTTCTTGGCGAGCTGCTCGGTGGTCCACTGCTCGTCGCCGTGCGGCAGCCGCAGGCGGAAAGCGCGCGGGACGCGCAGCCGGCCGTCCCACACCGGGCGCAGCAGCGCGGGATTCAGCGCGCGCAGCTCGTCCGCCTGCACCCCGAGCGCCCGCTCGAGCGTGCCCATGGTGACGTAGCCGGGCACCGTCAGCTCCTGGAAGCGCGCCTCGCCGAGCCGCTGCACGGGGCCGAAGTACTTCTCGTAGTTGCGGTCGATGTCGAGGGCGGCGAGGAACGAGACGTAGAAGTTGCGCGAGGCAAAGCCGAAGGTGCGGCTGTTGTAGTGACGCAGGATCGTCACGATGTCATCGGTATGCAGCGTCTCCTTGGCGCGCAGCATGCCGGCCGTGCCGTGGTTGTACGCGGTGAGCGCCAGCGGCCAGGTGCCGAGCACGCGGTAGTTGTAGGCGAGCAGCTGCGCCGCCGCATCGGTGGAGCGGAACGGGTCGAGCCGATCGTCGACGGCGCCGTCGATGCGCATGTAGCGCCGCCCGGTCGAGCGCATGAACTGCCACAGCCCGGCGGCGCCCACCTTCGAATAGGCCGCGGGGTTGAAGGACGACTCGACGTGCGGCAACACGGCGAGCTCGGCGGGCAGCCCCTTGTTGGCGAGCACCTCGGCGATGTGGGTCTCCCACGCGCCCGAGCGGATCAGCCCGGCGCGGAAGCGGTCCGCCTGGCCGAGCTGAAAGCGGATGTCATCGACCGCCTCGCGCAGCCGTGACGCGCTGACATCGGCCCCCCACAGGTCGCGGATGCGCTGATCGTCGGCGGACAACGGCGCATCGCCCGCGGCGGCGATGCGCTTGAGCGCCGCGGCGATCTGCTCGCGTGCGGCGTCGACCTGTCGCTCGCGCGCGCTCGATGAGCTGTCCGGCGCGAAGTGCAGCGTGTCGTAAACGACCGCGAGGTTGTACTGATCGTGCAGGAAGCCCGAGTTGGTATCGGACTGCGTATAGACGCGGATCCAGAACTGCACGTCCGGCTCGAGCGCCGCCGGGCGCGGCATCACCTCGTCCGCGCCGAAGGCGGGAATGGCCGGGCCGCACAGCAGCCCCAGCGCCAGCAGCCCCAGCGCGCTCGCCCAGGTGCGCGAAATACGGGGTGTCGATTTCATTTACACCCCAAGGAAGTCCGTTTTCTCATTAGAGTTCAATAACTTGCTGAAGCAGCGGCATCCCGGCCACGATCTCTTGCCCATGGAAAGCGTCGAGTATTTTGACATTAGGCACATTTTTGCGGGGTGACAGACTCGACGTGCCATAACCTCCCTGTGCGCCAGATCCCCTGAAAACGCCTCGCAGCGTGCAGCGCATCACCTTTACGCCCCCCATGCGGCACAAGATGTCGCATGGATTCAGTAATCCGCCGCTCTGGCACGGGTGTTGCTTTGTCTCTACCCATCAGCGGCGAAAGCCGCATCGGGAAGGTAAGCGACCGCCAGGAACAGACGAAGAAACGCCGGGTCCGGAACAAAAGCAAATCGCCGGACACCGAGCGCACGACAGGATAACAACGAGAAGACGCTCCTCCACACAAGCAAGCGACCGACAACCCCGCGCAAGCGGGGTTTTTTTTGTCTGGCAGAATCGGCGCATGCTGCCTGCAGCACCCCTGGCGCGCGCGGCGCTGTGCAGCGTCGCGCTGCTCGGCCCGGCAATCTGTGCCGCGGCACCCGCCAGTGTCGGTCTGCAGACCGAGGTCGTATTCAGCGACTATTCGCCCCTCTCGAGCAGCGCCGAAGTCGTGCGTCGGCTGCTGAGCCCGCTCGCCGCGGCCGAGGTGGCCCGCACGCTCGAGCGTTCCGGCGAGGGACTCGCCGCCCAATCGATCGATCTGGCCGCTGAGCGCTTCATCCTGTACGTGCCGGCGCACGCTCCACCAAGGGGCTACGGGCTGCTCGCCTTCATCCCGCCGTGGGACGCGGCGCAAATGCCGCGGGGCTGGGAGCCGGTGCTCGAGCGCGCGGGCGTGATCTTCGTGAGCGCCGCGCGCTCGGGGAACGATGCCGACGTGCTCGGGCGGCGCGAGCCGCTCGCGCTGCTCGCAGCGTACAACGTGATGCAGCGCTATCCGATCGACGCCACGCGCGTCTACGTCGGCGGCTTCTCGGGCGGCTCGCGGATCGCGCTGCGCGTGGCCCTCGGCTACCCGGATCTGTTTCACGGCGCGCTGCTCAATGCCGGCAGCGATCCGCTCGATGCAGGCCCTCCCACCCCGCCGGCGCGCGAGCTCCTGCAGCGCTTCCAGGAGTCGATGCGCCTCGTGTATGTCACCGGCGAGCACGACGATCTGCACCTCGCGATGGACAACGACAGCCTGCGATCGATGCGCGACTGGTGCGTCTTCGATACGGCTGCCGACGTGACGCGCGGCGCCGGCCACGAGCCGGCCAGCCCGGCGGCGCTGGCGCGCGCCTTCAGCGAGCTCGAGCGGCACACGGCAGCCGATCCGGGGCACCTCGCCGCCTGTCGCGAGGCGCTCGATAAGCGGGTCGCAGGGGAGCTCGCCAAGGTGCAGGCGCTGATCGATGCGGGCAAGCGCACCGAGGCACGGCGGCTGCTCGGGGAAGTCGACCGCAGGTTCGGCGGGCTCGCGGCCCCGCAGAGCGTGGCACTGGAGAGGGGGCTCGACTGAGCCAAAGCCGCTCGCGCCGGCCGCAGGCGCAGAAAAAAGAGGCAGCCGCATGGCTGCCTCATTGGACCCAAGCGAGTCTGTCAGTTCGGTTGGTCCGTCAAGAGGAGCCGCTCAACCACACTTCGAATCACCGCAATTCAGGCATGTCATGCAGCCATCCATCATGACGACCGCCGCGGTGCTGCACCGGTTGCACAGCTGCGCGCCGTCGGGGAAATGGCCCTTGGCGAAGGCATCGGCCTGCCGGGTGCGCGCCTCGAACTCGGCGCGCTTCTCGTCGACCAGCTTCTGCTGGTGCGAGTCGAGCTGCGTCTTGCGCATCAGGCCGATCGCCTGCAGGTGCTTCTCGATCACGTGGCCGAGCTCGGCGATGATCGAGGGCATGAATTTTCCGCCCGGCTGCCAGTAGCCGCCGCGCGGATCGAACACCGCCTTGAGCTCATCCACCAGGAAGGTGACATCGCCGCCCTTGCGGAATACCGCGGAGATGATGCGCGTCAGCGCCACGATCCACTGGAAGTGGTCGAGATTCTTCGAATTGATGAAGATCTCGAACGGCCGGCGCTGCTCATATTCGGTACCTTCGTTCAGCAGGATGTCGTTGATGGTCACGTACATCGCGTGATCGGAGATCGGCGTCTTGATCTTGTAGGTCTGCCCGATCAGCATCTCCGGCCGCTCGAGCTTCTCGTGCATGCGGATGACCTTGGCGGTGCGGCCGTTCTTGTCGCGCACCTCCTCGGTCTCGCCGCTCTGCGCCACGAGCTTGATCTCCGGCGGCTTGTCCTTGTCGGCCGGTTTCGCGGCCGGCTTCGCCGCCGCCTTTTCCTCCGGCTTCGCCACCTCGTACTTGACGATCTTTCTTTCGATCTTAATGGCCATAGCGTGCTTCCTGGCCTTCGTATCAGGTAGCTCAGTACCTGCCGAAGTAGCCCTCCTTCAAGCTATCAAACAGATTCGCGGTAGTGTGCAACTCACCGTCATACTCGATTTCCTCATCCCCGCGCGCCTCCACGACCGTGCCATCGTCCAGCGTGAATCTGTAGATGGTGTTCTTCAGGTCCTGCTCCTTCACCAGCACCCCCTGGAAGGCCTCCGGGTTGAAGCGGAAAGTGGTGCAACCTTTCAGACCCTGCTCGTGCGCATACAGATAGATGTCCTTGAACTTCTCGTAGGGGAAATCCGTAGGCACGTTCGCCGTCTTAGAAATCGATGAATCGATCCACTTCTGGGACGCAGCCTGCACTTCGACGTGCTCCTTGGGGGAGACGTCTTCGGAGGCAATGAAATACTCGGGCAATCTCTCAGCATCGGTCGTGCCCCCCGGTTTGGCGTTGGAATTGACAAGCTCGCGGTAGGCGAGCAGCTCGAACGAATAGACGTCGATTTTTTCCTTCGACTTCTTGCCCTCGCGGATGACGTTGCGGAAGTAGTGGTGCGCGAACGACGGCTCGATGCCGTTCGAGGCATTGTTGGCGAGTGACAGCGAGATCGTGCCCGTGGGCGCGATCGAGGTGTGGTGCGTGAAGCGCGCGCCGGTCTCGGCGAGCTCGTGCACGAGGCGCGGCGCTACCTCCGCCACGCGTTGCATGTAGCGGCTGTACCTCGCGTGCAGCAGCCGCCCGGCGATCTTCGCTCCCGGTCGCCAGCCGTCGCGCGCCATCTCCGGGCGCTTGCGCAGCATCTCCTTGGTGACCGTGAACTCCTCGCTCATGATCGGCGCCGGCCCCTTCTCTCGGGCCAGCTCGAGCGCCGCTTCCCAGCCGGCGATCGCCATCTCGCGCGACACCTCCTCGGTAAACTGCACCGCCTCGGGCGAGCCGTACTTCATGCGCAGCAGCGTCATGGTGCTGCCGAGCCCGAGAAAGCCCATGCCGTGGCGGCGCTTGCGCAGGATCTCCTCGCGCTGCTTCTCAAGTGGCAGCCCGTTGATCTCCACTACGTTATCGAGAATGCGCGTGAAGACCTTCACGACCTCGCGGTACTCGTTCCAGTCGAACTCCGCGAAATCGGTGAACGGGTGCTTCACAAAGCGCGTCAGGTTCACCGAACCCAACAAGCACGAGCCGTACGGCGGCAGCGCCTGTTCGCCGCAAGGGTTGGTTGCGCGGATGTTTTCGCACCACCAGTTGTTGTTCATCTCGTTGACACGGTCAATGAGAATGAAACCCGGCTCGGCGAAGTCATACGTGGACGTCATGATCACGTCCCACATGCGCCGCGCCGGCAAGCTCTTATAGATCTTGCAGGCCACGAGGCCATCGTCGTTCACAACGTAGCCCTGATGCACCGGCCACTCGCGCCACAGATACTTGCTCGGATCATTGAGATCGGGCCGCTCGGACTCAAACTCCTTACGCGTCACCGGAAACGCCAGTTTCCACTCGCGATCCTCGCGCACCGCCTGCATGAACTCGTCGGTGATCAGGAGTGAGAGGTTGAACTGCCGCAGCCGTCCGTTCTCGCGTTTCGCACGGATGAACTCCATCACGTCCGGATGCCCGACGTCGAAGGTTCCCATCTGCGCGCCGCGGCGGCCGCCGGCGGAGGAGATGGTGAAGCACATCTTGTCGTAGATATCCATGAACGAGAGAGGACCGGACGTGTAGGCGCCTGCGCCCGACACGTATGCGCCGCGCGGCCGCAGCGTCGAATGCTCATAACCAATTCCACAACCGGCCCGTAATGTGAGCCCCGCTTCGTAGACCTTCTTGAGGATGTCCTCCATCGAGTCGTGAATAGTCCCTGACACTGTGCAGTTGATGGTCGAGGTCGAGGGCTTATGCTCGAGTGCACCGGCGTTGGACGTCACGCGGCCGGCCGGAATCGCTCCGTGGCGCAACGCCCACAGGAAGCGCTCGTACCAGTGATCGCGCACCTCGACGCTCTCCACATCGGCGAGCGCGCGCGCGACGCGCTTGTAGGTGTCGTCCATCGACTTGTCGATGGGCGAGCCGTCCTTGGCGGTGAGGCGATACTTCTTGTCCCAGATATCGAGCGATGCTTCCTGGAAAGGAACGGAATCGAGATCCCTGGGATCGATTTTCACGACGGTGTTCATGGAATCCGCGGCGCTCCGGAAAGAGTTCTTTTCGCCTGGCTACAACAAGCCGCAGGATTCACCGGCGGAAAAGCACGCGGAACGGCTAAGGTGCCGCGAGCCTCGACCGGCTACCCGACTGTCCGTACTCCGGCTGGACAGTGCAGGGCCTGCAACTTCCCCCCGACTGCGTGACCTTCGTCGCTCTCGCGCAGACACAAGATCTTGTGTCGGGGTCAAGAGCCTAATGAGCACTTACGGGTGCGTCAAGATTTGCAACCAGATTTAGTTGCATCATTTTTTACTAACAATTACATGCAGTTATCACATTATCTGCAGTAACTTGCGCGATAATTTTTTGCGCGATCCCGAGCTTGGGGCGCAGGGCGCCGACCCCCATATATTGTGCCCAGACGGAGCACAGGTTTTGCACAGGTTTACCCACAGGCAGCGCGTCGGGAGGCCCCGCATGGCTACGACCGTGAAGCTCACGCTGCGCGCCAGCACGGCGCGAGGCGAAGCCATTTGGCGGCGCGTGAGCGCCGCTTCAAGCCCGGGTGCGTACGCAAACCGCGCTCTTGAAACCTAACACGCACAACCGCACATCGAGGATCAAGCGCGATGTGCGCCACAGATTTTTCAACTTCAATTCCTTGAGAGGAGATCTTTCATGACCATCGTTCGTTACGATCCCTGGGCCTTCGTCGGGCGGCTGCATCGCCAGCTCGATCAGGCATTCGACTCCGACACCGCCAGCGTCAGCTGGCTCCCGCATGTCGACGTCCGCGAAGAGGCTGAGCGCTTCGTGGTCGTGGCTGACCTGCCGGGCGTCGAGGGCAAGAACATCGAGATCACGGCCGACAAGGGCGTGCTCACGATCCGCGGCGAGCGCCGCGCCGAGACCAAGGCCGCGAGCGAGGGCTTCGAGCGCGTCGAGCGCGCCAGCGGCACTTTCCTGCGCCGCTTCACCCTGCCCGAGAGTGCGGACGCCGAGGCCATCAAGGCGACGCACGTGAACGGGGTGCTCGAGGTGAGCATTCCGAAGCGCCCGCAGGAGCAGCCGCGGCGCATCTCCGTCCAGGCCGCCTGAAGATCACGCCCAAGCCGGCGGCGCCACGTGTGCCGCCGGCTTGCGCGTTCCTCACCGCCCGCTCCGCGGGCCTGACCGGCGCACTGGCCGAGAGGCTAGAATTCACGCTGCCATGCGAGTTCCGGCTCTCGCCCTTGGATTGCTGTCGGCGGCGCTGATTTGCGCCGCGACCGCCGGCATTCCCCCGGCCGTCGGCGACACGCCGGTCCCCTCACTCGCGCCGATGATCCGTAAAGTCTCGCCGGCGGTGGTCAACGTCGCCACGCGCGGCACGGTCCACGAGCGCGGCCCGGACAATCCGCAGCTGCAGGATCCTTTCTTCCGGCGCTTCTTCGACCTGCCGCAAGGCAGCGGCTCGCACGAGCGGCTGTTTCGCAGCGCCGGCTCAGGCGTCATTTTCGATGCCCGCAAGGGCTACATCGTCACCAACGCTCACGTCGTCGAGAACGCCACGGAGATTACCGTGACGCTGCAGGACGGCCGCGACCTCAAGGCCGAGGTGCTGGGGAGCGATCAGCCCTCCGACGTGGCGGTGCTGAAGGTGCCCGCCGACAACCTCTCGCAGATGCCGCTCGGGGACTCCTCGCATCTGGAGGTCGGCGACTTCGTCGTCGCGATCGGCAACCCGTTCGGACTGCAGCACACCGTGACTTCGGGGATCGTGAGCGGCCTGTCGCGCACCGGCATCAACCCCGACGGCTACGAGGATTTCATCCAGACGGATGCCTCGATCAACCCCGGCAACTCCGGCGGCGCGCTCGTCAATCTGCGCGGCGAGCTGATCGGCATCAACACCGAGATCCTGTCACGCAGCGGCAGCAATATCGGCATCGGCTTTGCGATCCCGGTGAACATGGCGCGCAGCGTCATGGATCAGCTGATCAGATACGGTTCGGTGCGGCGCGGGCAGCTCGGCGTCTCGATGTACACGGTGACCCCCGACATCGCGCACTCGCTCGGGCTGTCGAGCGCGGTCGGCGCCCTGGTGGCGCGCGTCGTCGAGGGCTCGCCGGCCGAGAAGGCCGGCGTACGCGTGGGCGATGTAATCACCGCCGTGAACGGCCAGGCGATAAAGTCCAACAGCGATCTGCGCAACGCCATCGGCTTGCTGCAGGTCGGCGACCGCGTGGAGATCGGGCTGGTGCGTGATGGCAAGCCGCAGCAGCTGACGGCGGTGATCGCCACCGTCCCGAGCAGCTGAACCCGGGGAGAGACTCGTGAACATCTGTGTGCTCGGAGGAACCGGCTTCGTCGGCACGGAGCTCGTCACGCGTCTGGTGCTAGCCGGGCACTGGGTGCGCGTGCCGACCCGCAATCCGGCGCGCGCCTTGCGGCTGCGGGTGCTCGATACGGCCGAGCTGCGGCTCGCCAACGTGCACGACCCGGGCGTGCTCGCGCAGCTGTTCAGCGGCTGCGATGCGGTCATCAATCTCGTCGGGATCCTCAACCCGCGCGCCGGCGCGAGCTTTCAGGCGGTGCACGCCGAGCTGCCCGCCAAGGTGATGGCGGCGGCGCGCGCCACCGGCGTGCGTCACGTCCTGCACATGAGTGCGCTCGGGGCCGACGAGCGCGCGCCGAGTCAGTACCTGCGCTCCAAGGCCGCGGGCGAGGCGGCCGTACGGGCGAGCGCGCCGCCGGGGGCGCAGCAGCCGGCGGTCACGATCTTCCGGCCGTCGGTGATCTTCGGGCCCGGCGACTCGCTCACCAACCGCTTCGCCCGGCTGCTGTCGCTCACCGCGGGCGTGCTGCCGCTGGCGCGCGCCGGCACACGCTTCGCGCCGATCGACGTGCGCGATGTGGCGCAGGCCTTCGGCCGCGCGCTGACCGACCGCTCGACGGCGGGTCAGACCTACGAGCTGTGCGGGCCGCAGGTCATGACGCTCGCAGAGATCGTGCGCCTCACGGCGCGCGTCGCGGGCCTCCGCTGCCACATCGTGCCGCTCCCCGACCTGGTGGCACGCCTGCAGGGGCTGGTCATGGGCGTTCTGCCCGGCAAACCTTTCTCGCTCGATAACTTCCGCTCGCTCACTATCGACGGCGTGTGCCGGCAGGACGGCTGCGCGCGTCTCGGAATCCAGCCCGCGCCCATGCTGGCCGAGTTGCCCGGCTACCTGGGTCACGAGGACAAGGACACCGAGCTCGCGCTGCTGCGGCGGACGACGGAACGCTAACCGGACGCGCCCGGGGTCGCCGCGCTCGCAGCCGCCGTACACAACTGCGCATGGCGCTCCTCGCGCGGCGCGCGGGCCAGCGTCCGTACCGCGGCGTAGAAGCGCGCCAGGTCGCCGTCCGCGGCGGTGAGCAGCCGTCTGAATCCCGGCACGCACTCGTAGTAGGTCGCGATCGAGGCGAGCTGCGCGTTGTTCAGCCCGGTGGCCATCCACTGCTCGTACACCGGGTAGTGCACGCCCTCGCGACGCTCGAGCTCGACGATCGCGGCAGCCAGCTCGGCCAGCAGCGCTCGCTTGCGCCCGCGCATCTCATCCGGGCCGACGCCGGAGGCGTACAGCGCGGCGAGCCGGGCGCGCGCCGGAGCCAGCAGCGCGAGCAGCGCGGCCTCCTGCCGCTGCTCGTTGCGGAAGCGTTCGATGCGCTGCGCCGCGCCACGGAACTCGAGCCAGCGCGCGAGACCGACCTCCTCGACCGTGGTGGCGAAGGCCTCGTTGAACTCCGAATCGTTGGGTACGTAGAGCAGCTGGTGGGCGAGCTCGTGGAAGATGGTCGCCACCAGCTCATCGTCGTCGTAGCGCAACATGGTGGACAGCACCGGATCGGCGAATTTGCCGAGCGTCGAGTACGCCGGCACCCCCTCCACCACCGCGTCCAGGCCGCGCGCCTCGAGGCGCAGCGCGAAATCGCGCGCGCGCCGCTCGTGGAAATAGCCCCGATACGCGACGCAGCCCGCGACCGGGAAACACCAGCGCACCGGAGCGAGCGAGAACTCGGGGGCGGCCACTACATTCCACACGACGAACGGACGGTGCAGGTCCGCGTAGCTGCGATAGCTGTTGTTGTCCGGCAGCCCGAGCTCGCGCACCGCGAAGTCGCGCGCCGCCTGCACCTCGGTGAGCCGCGCGCGCAGCGCATCAGGCGTCGCAGGAGCGGCGATCACGGTCGCGATCGGCACGCGCGCCTGCAGCACGCGCCACTCGCCGCTCGTCGCCTGCAGCAGATAGCAGCCACCGAGCAGCGCACAGCTCAGCGTGAGCACGAGGGCGCGCGTCGCGCGCGGCAGCGCAGCGCACACCGCCCGCACGAGCGCTGCCTGCGCCCGCCCCGCCCGGCCCGTCGAGCTCTCGGTTAACATGCGCACATGCAAGTCTACTTGGTCGGCGGCGCCGTCCGGGACCGGCTGCTCGGCCTGCCGGTGCGCGAGCGCGACTGGGTAGTGGTCGGTGCGCAGCCCGGGGAACTCGAGAGCGCCGGCTACCTCGCCGTGGGACGCGAGTTCCCGGTGTTCCTGCATCCGGTGACGCACGAGGAATATGCGCTCGCGCGGCTCGAGCGCAAGGTGGCGCCCGGTTATCACGGCTTCAGCACTCGCTTCTCCCCCGACGTGACCCTGGAAGATGATCTCAAGCGCCGCGACCTCACCATCAATGCCATGGCGGAGAGCGACAGCGGCGAGCTCATCGACCCGCATGGCGGGCAGGCCGACCTCGCCGCGGGCGTGCTGCGGCACGTGTCGCCGAGCTTCACCGAGGACCCGGTACGGGTGCTGCGTGCGGCGCGCTTTGCGGCGCGCTTCGCCAGCCGCGGCTTTCGCATCGCGGACGAGACGCTCGAGCTCATGCGCCGCATGGTCGCCTCCGGGGAGGTGAGCGCGCTGGTCCCGGAGCGCGTCTGGCAGGAGACCGAGCGCGCGCTGGCCGAAGACCATCCGGAAGTGTTTTTTGCGACGCTGCGCGACTGCGGCGCACTGGCGGTCATCTTCCCGGAGCTCGATGCGCTATACGGCGTGCCGCAGCCGCCCAAGTGGCACCCCGAGATCGACACCGGCGTGCACGTCATGCTGGCGCTCGCATGGTCGGCGCGCAGCGCCACCTCCACCGCGGTGCGCTTTGCGGTACTGGTGCACGACCTCGGCAAGGCACGCACACCGCGCGAGTTCTGGCCGGCGCACCACGGCCACGAGGAAGCCGGCGTCGCCCCGATCGAGGCGCTGTGCGAGCGCCTCAAGGTCCCCGGCACGCATCGCGAGCTGGCGCTGCTTGCCGCGCGGCAGCACACGCACGTGCACCGCGCGTTCGAACTGCGGCCCGAGACGGTGCTCAAGGTACTGCAGGAGTGCGACGCGTTCCGCCGTCCCGAGCGCTTCGCGGAGCTGCTCGAGGCGTGCGAGGCCGACGCGCGCGGCCGGGCGGGTCTCGAAGGCTCGCCCTACCCGCAGGCGGCGTACTTCAGGGCCGCGCTCACCGCGGCCGCGGGCGTGGCGCTCACCGAGGAGGAGCGGCGCGGGCTCAGGGGTCCGGCCATCGGCGAGGAGCTCAAGCGGCGGCGGCTCGCCGCGCTGGGGGACTTCAAGGCGACTCAGCTGCAGAGGCGCGCTCAGTAGCCGGCGTGGTGCAGCAGCGCCGCTGCCACCGCCGCCAGCAGGCAGTAAATCCCGAAGAAGTACCAGCGGCCCGCCTCGAGCCAGCGGCTGAGCCAGCGCAGCGCGAGGAGCCCTGCGAGCAGCGCGACGAATGCGCCGAACACCGTGAGCAGCGCCACCGAGCGCAGCTCCCCGGTCCCGCCCGCATGCACGTCGTGCACCAGGCGCAGCGCCTCGCGTGCCACCACCGCAGGGGTGAGCACCACGGCAAGCGCGAAACTGAACGCTTCGGCGCGACTCTTCGTCACACCGAGCAGCATGCCGGTGGAGATCGTCGCCCCCGAGCGCGATAAACCCCGGAACGGCAGACACAGGCCCTGCACCGCGCCGATCCAGGCCGCGCGGCGCACATCCATGTCCGCTACCGGCGCGCCGGCGGCGCGGCGCCTCTCGGTGAGCCCCGCCACGAGGATCAGGACGCCGGCGGCGGCGAGTGCCGGGGCGATGAACTCGAGATGGCCGAAAAGATCCTCGATCTGCGCGTGCGGCACGCCGCGCAGCACGGTCTTCTCGATGAGCCAGGCGATGCCGAGCCCGATCACACCCGTGAGGGCGGTCGCGACGACCACCTGGACCGCGAAGCGCCTGAAGGCCGCGGCGCTCTGGAAGTAGATCGCGCGCCACTGCCGCCAGAAGTACAGGATCACCGCGAGCATGGTGCCGGTGTGCAGCATCACGAGCAGCAGCGTCATCGGCGGCGCGGACGGATCGAGCCCGAGGAGCTTCTCGGCGATGACCACGTGCGCGGAGCTCGACACGGGCAGCAGTTCTGCGAGCCCCTGCACGATCGCGAGAATGATGACTTTCAACAGCGTCATAGACCCCCACAGCGGCGCGGCGGGCGGCCGCGCGCTCCATTCACCCGCCCACGATGAGCGGCCGCCATGTTAGCCGAGGCCGCCTCACAGCTGGCGGCGCAGATCCTGAAGCGTGAAGCCCGCGAGCGGCGTTGCGCAGCCGCGCGTGAGGGCCATCGCCTTGAACGCCTCACCCATCTCCTCCGGCATGACGAGTCGGCGTGCTTCGCCTGCGAGGCGCGCCCGCTCGGGCGCATCGCCGGCTTCGGCCACCAGGCGGTCGAGCCCGAGCGCGAGCAGGAAGGCCGCTTGCGTCGCGAAGCCGGCAACCTCTAGGCCGGTATCGGTGGCCACCTCCGCGACGCGCGTGAAATCCACCCAGGCGGTGATGTCCTGCAGTCCTAAGTTGATGAGCGGATCGTCGTGGGCCCGCTGCCTGAAATGACAGCGCAGCGTGCCGCTGAGGCGTTGCGGGTGATAGTAATGGGAGCGCGGCAACCCGTAGTCGAGGAGCAGGAGCATCCCGCGCTCGAGACATTCGCCCAGGCTGGCGATCCACGCTCCGAGCCTCAGACACACCTCCGAGGTGTAGCCGTCGGCGAGGCGCGGCGGCGCGCCGCTGAGCGCCGCACACGCGCTCTCGAGCATGGCATCGGCGTCGGCCGCCGCGCTCGAGAGCGCGCCATCCGGAGTGAGCGCCACGCCGAGCTCGCGCACGGCCCCCCCCTCTACCGTGAAGCGCCGGCACGGCAGGGCATCCGCCACCTCATTCGCCAGGATCACGCCGCGCAGCGGCGTCGCCGGCAGCCGCTCGAGCCATACGATGCGCCCGCGGATGCGCGGCGCGAGCGCCGCGAGGCGCGTGCGCTGGCGCGCGGCGAGGTCCGCGCTCACCTCGAGGATCGCGTAGCGCTCCGGTAAGGCGCCCTGGGCGTCGAGTGTCTCGAGGAGCGCCGCCGCCAGGGCGCCGGTTCCGGCGCCGAGCTCGAGGATGCCGCCGCCCGTCTCGCGCAGCACCTCGAGACACTGGCGCGCCACGCAGCGGCCGAAGAGCGCCGAAACCTCGGGAGCCGTGACGAAATCGCCGCCCGCGCCCAGCTTGAGGCTGCCGGCGCTGTAGTAGCCGAGCCCGGGGGCGTAGAGCGCGAGCTCCATGAAGCGCTCGAACGACAGCCAGCCGCCCGCTGCCTCGATCTCGGCGCGGATCAGAGCGCCGACCAAATCGCTGTGGCTGCGTTCCTCGGGCGTCAGCGCGGGAAGCATTGAGCGCACGCCGGATGCGCTCATAATCCGCTCCCATGAGGCGCGCGACCGAACCCTCTCCCGAGCTGCCGGCACCGAGCCGGGCGCTCGAGGGCAAGACGGTCCTCGTCACCGGCGGCGCGCGCCGCATCGGCGCGACCATCGCGCGCGTGCTGCACGCTGCCTCCGCCAACGTCCTGCTGCATTACCACCGCTCCGCCGAGGATGCGGCGCGGCTCGCGGCCGAGCTCAACGCCGTGCGTGCAGGCTCGGCGAGCCTCGCCGAGTGCGATCTGCTCGATATCACACGCCACGCCGCGCTGATCGCGCGTTGCCTCGAGGTGTTCGGCGGTCTCGACATCCTGGTCAACAACGCGTCCACGTTCTACCCCACCCCGGTGGGCGAGATCACCGAGCCCGAGTGGGACGATCTGATCGGCACCAACCTCAAGGTGCCGCTGTTCCTCTCCCAGGCCGCCGCTCCTGCGCTCCACGGGCGCGGCGGACTCATCATCAATCTCGCCGACATCCACGGCCTGCGTGCGTTGCGCCGCTATCCGGTGTACAGCCTCGCCAAGGCGGGCGTGATCATGCTCACCCGCTCGCTGGCGCGCGAGCTCGGGCCGCACGTGCGCGTGAACGCCGTCGCCCCGGGTCCGGTCATGTGGCCCGAGCACGGCCTCGATCCGGCGCTGCAGGCGAGGATCACGCAGCGCACCGCGCTCAAGCGAGCCGGCTCCGCGGTGGATGTGGCGCGCGCCTGCCTGTACTTTGCGAGCGAGGCACAGTATGTCACCGGCCAGATCCTGGCGGTGGACGGCGGACGCAGCATCGGCTGGTGACACGCCTCGATCCTGGTGCCTCAGCGCGGCAGCGCAAGTCGCTGCAGCGGATGCGCTTCGCGGTCGAAGCGCTGCCACAGCTCGCCGATCGTGAGGCCCGCGGTCGGATGGCGTACCTCGGGGGCGAGCTCGGCGAGCGGCCCGAGCATGTAGGCGCGCTTGAGAAGATCCGGTCGCGGGAGCTTCAGCTCCGGCAGCTCGCACAGCAGCTCGCCGTACAGCAGCACGTCGAGATCCATCGAGCGCGGCGCCCAGCGTGGCGCATCCCGCCCCCGGCCGCAGCGGCTCTCGATCGCGTGCAGCCGCTCGAGAACCGCCTGCACCGGCAGCTCGGTGCTGAAGCCGGCCACCAGGTTGATGAAGTCATCGCCGTCGAATCCGGCCGCGCGGTTGCGGTACCAGGAGGAGAAGCGCACCCCCGGAAACTCGCGCTCGAGCTCGGCGACCGCCCGGCGCATGTGCCGCTCGGGCTCGACATTGCTGCCGGCCGCGACGTAGACCTGCGGCACGGTTCAGCTCCGGGGCGCGGGCGTCCCGCCGCCCGCCTCGAGATCGGCGCGGGTGCGCTCGATCACCACGCCGACGTCGCGCGAGTTGCGGATGGCGCCCGGCTTGTTGAGCGACACCCGCACCCACTGCACGCCGAACTCCGCGAGAATGACCAGCGCGAGACGATGCGCGAGTGTCTCGACCAGCTTGAACTCGGAGCCGCGGATGAATTCCAGGGCGCGCTTCGCCACTTTCTTGTAATCGAGCGTGTCGGCGACTTCATCGGTGCACGCGGCGTGCCGGCAATCGACCGGCATCTCGAGATCGACGACGACCGTCTGGCGGACACGCCGCTCCCAGTCGATGAAGCCGATGATGCACTCGGCGGTCAGGCCATGCAGAAAGATGCGGTCGGGCGCGGGCTGTGTCATGGCAGATGCGAAGCGGCTCAGGCGGCCAGTGCCGGCAGGGAGTCGAGCGGCCACTGGGCGCGCGCCTGGATGATAAGTCCCTCGTGCTGGCCGGCCTTGAGCCGCGCGAGGCCCGCGACTGCGATCATCGCCGCGTTGTCGGTGCAGAATTCGACGCGCGGATAATAGAGGCGCGCGCCGTGCGTGCGCGCCGCCTCCCCGAGACGCGCACGCAGGCTGCGATTGGCGCCGACGCCCCCCGAGACCACGAGCGCGGTGAGCCCGGTGTACTCGAGCGCTCGCACCGCCTTGGCGACCAGGGTGTCGACGATCGCCTCCTCGACGGCGCGCGCGATATCGGCGCGGCGCTGCGCGCTGAGCTCGCCGGCGCGCACGGCGTGCAGCACCGCGGTCTTCAGGCCCGAGAAGCTGAACTCGAGCCCGGGCCGCTCGAGCATCGGCCGCGGCAGTCTGCATGCGCCGGCGGTGCCGTGCACGGCGAGCGCGGCGAGCTGCGGGCCGCCCGGATAGGCAAGCCCGAGGAGCTTCGCCGTCTTATCGAACGCCTCGCCCGCGGCATCGTCGCGCGTGCCGCCGAGCACCCTATAGTTGCCGAGGCCTGCCACTTCGATGAGCAGCGTATGACCGCCCGACACCAGCAGCGCGACGTGTGGAAAGGGCGGCGGCTCGGCCTCGAGGAGCGGAGCGAGCAGGTGCCCCTCGAGGTGGTGCACGCCAATCGCGGGCAGTTGCCAGGCATAGGCGAGGCTCGCGGCGAGTGCGGCCCCGGTGAGCAGTGCGCCGATCAGCCCGGGGCCTGCGGTGTAGGCGATGCCGCCAAGATCGCCGGGTTGCGTCGCCGCATGTTGCATCGCCGCCTTGACGAGCGGCAGCAGCCGGCGCACGTGATCGCGCGAGGCGAGCTCCGGCACCACGCCGCCGTAGGCGCGGTGCAGCTCGATCTGGCTGTAGAGCTCGTGCGCCAGCAGTCCCGCGCCCTCATCGAGCACGGCCGCGGCGCTCTCGTCGCAGGAGGATTCGATGGCAAGCACGCGCATGGGGAAATTCTAGACCATCCTTGCTGCGGCGCAGGCATTCCGCGTTGCGGCCGGATGTTATAGTCGGCTCAAGATGTGCCCGAGCACACGATCGGGGGCTGCGCCGCAGGGACGTCGGTGTTGGCAGGCGGCCGCGCTGCTGGCATTCGCCATGGTGGTCGCTGCTGCAGGAGCCGCGGCGGCCGAGCCGTGCAAGCTGGGCCGGGCGGGCGAGCTGCCGGTCACCATGGAGGGCACGCGCCCGCTGGTGCACGCTGCCATCAACGGCAGCGATGCGCTGTTCATCGCCGACAGCGGCGCCTTCTTCAGCACGCTGACGTCTGCGGGCGCTCGCCAGTTCGACCTGCCGCTGACAGCGACGGCACCGGGTTTCTATTTGCAAGGCGTAGGCGGCAACGCCCGAGCCTGGGTGACGACGGTCAAGACCTTCACCATCTTCAACATGAATCTCCCCAAGGTTCCGTTCCTCGTGACGGACAACGACCTGGGCCATGGCGCGGTCGGAGTTCTCGGGCAGAACGTCTTTCGCCTCGGCGACGTCGAATACGACCTGGCGAACGGCGTGATCGCCATCCTGCGCACCCACGGCGACTGCCGAAAGTCCGCGCTTGCCTACTGGGCGAACGCCAAGGGCCTTCCCTATTCGATGATGGACATCGACTTCGCCACCGCCGAAAGGCCGCACACCACGGGCGAGGCTTATGTGAACGGCAGCAAGATCCGTGTGCTGTTCGATACCGGTGCGAGTTTTTCCGTGCTGACGCTGGAGGCGGCCAGGCAGGCCGGCGTCACTCCCGACAGCCCCGGGGTCACTGATGCGGGCTCGATGTCGGGCTACGGTCGCCGCACGGCGCACACCTGGATCGCCCCGTTCACGAGCTTCAAGATCGGCGACGAAGAGATCCGCAACACGCACTTGCGCATCGGCGGTGTGCCGCTGCTGGGAACCCAGATGCTGATCGGTGCGGACTTCTTCCTTTCACATCACATCCTGGTCGCGAGCAGCCAGCACCGGCTCTATTTCACTTACAACGGCGGCCCGGTGTTCAACCTGACGACCGTGCCGGTGGCGCCGGCGCCGGCCTCCGCGGACACCGACGCGGCGGGCACTGGCGCCGCGGGCGGCGCCGCGCCCCCATCCCCCGCAGAGGCAGCGACCCAGCCCGCCTCGCCTGAGGGGCTCGACGCGGCAGGCTACGCGCGGCGCGGCAGCGCTTCCGCGGCGCGCCGCGAATACCAAGCCGCATTCGCCGACCTCAGCAAGGCCATCGAGCTCGACCCCTCTCAGGCCGACTATTTCTACGAGCGCGGCCGCGCGTACTGGGCCGGCAACCAGGCGGACAAGGCACTGGAGGACTTTGGCCAGGCGATCAAGCTCAAGCCCGACGACGTAGCGGCGCTCATGGCGCGGGCGGAGTTGCACGCGCGCCGCAATGATCCAGCCGATGCCATCCGCCCCGACCTCGACGCCGCCGATCGCGCCGCCCCCAAGGCCGGTGACATGCGCCTGACCCTGGGGGACCTCTACGAGCGCCTGCGCGACCATCCGGCAGCCATCGCGCAGTACGACGACTGGATCAGCTCGCACAACAGCGTCGACATCCAGATGCCACGTGCGCGCAATGGCCGTTGCTGGGTGCGGGCGCTCGCGGGCCTGGAGCTCGACAAGGCGCTCGACGACTGCAACTTCGCGGTGCACTCGAACGCGAAGGCGGCGGCGTATCGCGACAGCCGCGGACTGGTCTACCTTCGCCAGGGAAAATACGAGAAGGCCGTCGCCGATTACGACGCGGCGCTCGCGATGAGCCCGAAAGCGGCCTGGTCGCTCTACGGGCGGGGCCTCGCGAAGCAGCACCTCGGGCAAAGCGCGGCAGGTGAGGCCGATATTGCTGCGGCCAAGGCACTCTTCCCAAAAATCGCCGACGAAGCCGCGAGGCTCGGCATCAGTCTGGACCCAAAGTAGCCTCAGCCCGCCCCAGGGCTCGCCGACACTGAACGCACTCCTTTGCCTTTGCAGCAGGGGTCCCGTAGAATCCCCGGCCCCTCGGCCGGCTGTCTCTGGCGGCGTCGGGCAAGAGTGGGAAGATCTCCTTTCAGCTCAATGACTTGAGGTTTCGATGCCGAGCGTGCGAGTGCGTGAGAATGAGTACTTCGATGCCGCCCTGCGGCGCTTCAAGCGCGCCTGCGAGAAGGCCGGCATCCTCACGGAGCTGCGCCGCCGCGAGTTCTACGAAAAACCCACGCAGGAACGCAAGCGCAAGAAGGCAGCCGCCATCAAGCGCCACATGAAGCGCGTATCCCGCGACGGCATGCGCAGCGCCCGCTGAGGCGGGCGGTTTCCCTCCAACGACCGATCGAGGGGCACCGATGGCGCTCAAGGATCGCATTACCGATGACATGAAGGCCGCGCTGCGCGCCGGGGCGAAGGAGCGGCTTGGCACCATCCGCCTGGCCCTCGCCGCCATCAAGCAGCGCGAGGTCGATGAGCGCATCAGCCTCGATGACGCCCAGGTGCTCGCGGTTCTCGAGAAGATGATCAAGCAGCGCCGCGAGGCGATCACCCAGTTCCAGACTGGCGGACGCGCCGACCTGGTCGCCAAGGAGACGGCGGAGATCGCCGTGCTGCAGGGCTATCTGCCCGCGCAGATGAGCGAGGCCGAGATCGACGAGCTGATCGCGCAGTCGATCGCCGCCGCCGGCGCCACCTCGATCAAGGACATGGGCAAGGTGATGGCGCTCGTGAAGCCCAAAGCGCAGGGGCGCGCCGACTTAGGCGCAGTGAGCGCACGCATCAAGCAGAAACTCGGCTGATTCCCGTTCGGCTGATTCCCTTATAGTGCGCCGAGGCTAGTGCGCCGAGGCGGCAGGCACTTGGGACGCATCCCCCAGCACTTCATCGACGAGCTGATCGCCCGCGCCGACATCGTGGAGGTGATCGGCTCGCGCGTGCAGCTGAAGAAGGCAGGACGCGAGTACAAGGCCTGCTGTCCGTTTCATAACGAGAAGACCCCCTCCTTCTGGGTGAGCCCCGACAAGCAGTTCTATCACTGCTTCGGCTGTGGCAAGCACGGCACCGTGCTCGGCTTCCTCATGGACCACGATCACCTCGCTTTTCCCGAGGCCGTCGAGGAGCTCGCCGGGCGGTTAGGCCTGGAAGTGCCGCACGAGGGCGGGAGCGAGGCCGGCGCGAAGCGCGCCGACGAGCCGCTGTATGAGCTGGCGGCAAAGGTGGCGCGGTTCTACGTGGAGAGCCTGGCGCGCGAGCCGCGCGCGCGCGCCTACCTCGAGCGCCGCGGGTTGAGCGCCGAGACTCTGGAGCGCTTTCAGATCGGCTACGCGCCCAATTCCTGGCACGAGGTGCTGAAGCGCTTCGGCGCGGGCGACAGCGAGCGCCGGCGCCTCGCCGACCTCGGGCTCATCATCGAACGCGAGCGCCTCCAGGCGCAGGGCGGCGAGCGCTACTACGACCGCTTCCGCGACCGCATCATGTTCCCGATCCGCGATAGCCGCGGCCGGGTGATCGCCTTCGGCGGCCGCGTGATCGATACGGGCGAGCCCAAGTACCTCAACTCCCCCGAGACGGTGCTGTTTCACAAGGGACGCGAGCTGTACGGTCTTTACGAGACGCGCCGTGCGCGCTCGACGCTCCGGAGCCTGGTGGTGGTCGAGGGCTACATGGACGCCGTGCGGTTGCACCAGGAGGGCGTTGACTACGCGGTGGCGACGCTCGGCACCGCCACGACGCCGGAGCATTTCCGCCGCATCTTTCGTCTGGTGCCCGACGTGGTGTTCGCCTTCGACGGCGACCGGGCCGGACTCGCTGCGGCGTGGCGCGCGCTGCAGCAGGCTCTGCCTGAGGCGCGCGAGGGACGGCAGATCCGTTTCCTGTTCCTGCCCGAGGGGCAGGATCCTGACACGCTGATCGCTGCCGAGGGCCGCGGCGCATTCGAGCAGCGCCTGACGACGGCCGTGCCGCTGTCGGAATACCTGGTACGCGAGCTCTCCGAGCAGAGCGACCTCGCCCATGCCGACGGGCGCGCGCGCTTCGCCGAGAGCGCACGCCCGCTCTATCAGAAGGTTCCCGCCGGTGTGTATCGCGAGCTGCTGCTCGGGCGGCTCGCGCAGGTGGTGGGTCTCGCACCCGAGCGTCTCGAGGCATTGTGGAACGAGAAGTCGGGCGGCGCGCCGGCTCCCGCCGCCGCCGCGCCGAGTCCGCCACCGGCGGGACGAGCCCGAACGAGCGGTGGTCGAGGCAGCCTGGTGCGGCAGGCGATCGTGCGGCTGGTGCACTTCCCGGCGATCGCCACCGAGGTGAGCGTCACGGAGCGCTCCGGCCTCGACACCTCGGAAGAGGCCGGCATTGCGCTGCTGCGCGAGCTGCTCGATAACCTGCGCGAGCAGCCGGCGCTGATCTCGGCGCAGGTAATCCAGCGCTGGGCGGGACGCGACGGAGGCGAGTCGCTGCAGAAACTCCTGGAGCGCGAGGAGGTCATCACGGATGCGGCCGCCGCGGCCGGAGAGCTGCGGGCGGCGCTGGTTAAGCTCGCGGAGCTCGCGGCCGAGAAACGCTTGCAGGCGCTCGAAGCCAAGAGTCGCAGCGGCCCGCTGACCAGCGACGAACTTATGGAATTCCAGAGACTTATGTCAAACCTGAGCACCCGCGAGGCCCGGCGGGGCTAGTTGAATTTGGTGTTTCGGCCCCTGTCAAATAAACTCACCGGCTTTGTCTTTGGCGCCCCTTGACCTGCCGCCCGCTGGCAGCACATAGGGGGAACGAAGCCCACTCGCCCCGGATCACATGACACGTAAGCACAAGCCTCAGACCCCGCACAAGAAGCGTCCCTCCGCACAGCCCGCCAAGCCCACCAAGCCGGTCGCCGCCGAGAAAGCGACTGCTGCGGCGGTAGGCCTGCGCGAGAAGGAGCGGGCCAAGGCGGCCGCGGCGCAGGCTGCCCGCAAGGTACCGCCGCCGGCGCGGCCGCAGCCCGCGCATGGCAAAGCGAACGACAGTCCGCGGCCGGCGGAGGCGCGCCCCGTCGCGGGCAAGCCAGGTGAGCGGCGGCCGCTCGGACTCGAGCGGCGCGTGCCGGTGATGCCCGAGGATCGCCAGTCGCAGCTGAAGCTGCTGATCGCGCGCGGCAAGGAGCAGGGCTACCTCACCTATGCGCAGGTGAACGATCACCTGCCGTCCGAGATCGTCGATCCCGAGCAGATCGAGGACATCGTCAATACCATCAACGACATGGGCATTCCGGTGTACGAAAAGGCACCGGACACCGAGTCGCTGCTGGCGAGCGAGCCGTCGGCCCCTGCCGACGAGGAAGCCATCGAGGAGGCCGCCGCGGCGCTCGCGGCGCTCGATGCCGAGCTCGGCCGTACCACCGATCCGGTGCGCATGTACATGCGCGAGATGGGTACCGTGGAGCTGCTGACGCGCGAGGGCGAGATCCGCATCGCCAAGCGCATCGAGGAGGGGCTGGATGCCGTACGCAGCGCGCTGGCGATGTACCCGGCCACCTATGACTTTCTGCTGCGCGCCTACGAGCCGGTGAAGGCCGGTCAGGCACGCCTCGTCGACGTGATCGTCGGCTTCATCGATCCTAACGCGCCGGACGTCATCGCCCAGCCGCAGAATCCCACCAAGGTGGAGATTGTCGCGGCCGAGGAGAAGGCCGACGACGAGGAGGAGGGCGAGGAGAACGGCGACGGCGAGGAAGAAGAGGCCGTCGACACCGGACCCGATCCGGTGGAGGCCGCGACACGCTTCGCGAGCATCGCCAAGCTCTACAACCAGACGCTGGTGACGATCGCCAAGCTCGGCGCCAAGGACGTCAAGTCGCTGCGCGTACGCAAGCGCCTGGCGGATCAGTTCATGGAGCTGCGGCTGTCGCCGCGCATGTTCGACGCGCTGATCCTCAATCTGCGCACCCACGTCGCCGAGGTCCGCCAGCTCGAGAAGGAGATCATGATCATCGCCGTGCGCGACGCCGGCATGCCGCGCAAGGACTTCATCGCCTCGTTCCCGAAGAACGAGACCAGTCCGCGCTGGCTGGCGCGCCACGTGAAGGGCGGCAAGAAGTACTCCGCGCCGCTCGCCAAGTTCAAGGACGAGATCGAGCGGCGGCAGAAGAAGCTCGAGCAGCTCGAGGTGCTGTATCACCTCACGATCAACGACATCAAGGAAGTCAACCGCGAGGTGTCGATTGGCGAGGCCAAGGCGCGTCGCGCCAAGAAGGAGATGGTCGAGGCGAATCTGCGCCTGGTGATCTCGATCGCCAAGAAATACACCAACCGCGGACTGCAGTTCCTCGACCTCATCCAGGAAGGCAACATCGGCCTGATGAAGGCGGTGGACAAGTTTGAGTACCGCCGCGGCTACAAATTCAGCACCTACGCGACCTGGTGGATCCGCCAGGCCATCACCCGCTCGATCGCCGACCAGGCGCGCACCATCCGCATTCCGGTGCACATGATCGAGACCATCAACAAGCTGAACCGCATCTCGCGGCAGATGCTGCAGGAGATGGGTCGCGAGCCGACGCCCGAGGAGCTGGCGGTGCGCATGGAGATGCCCGAGGACAAGGTGCGCAAGGTGCTGAAGATCGCCAAGGAGCCGATCTCGATGGAGACGCCGATCGGCGATGACGAGGATTCGCACCTCGGGGATTTCATCGAGGACACCTCGGTGGCCTCGCCGATCGATCAGGCCACCATGGAGTCGCTGCGCGAGACCACCCACTCGGTACTCGCCCAGCTCACGCCGCGCGAGGCCAAGGTGCTGCGCATGCGCTTCGGCATCGACATGAACACCGACCACACCCTGGAAGAGGTCGGCAAGCAGTTCGACGTCACGCGCGAGCGCATCCGCCAGATCGAGGCCAAGGCGCTGCGCAAGCTCCGCCACCCGAGCCGCAGCGAGCAGCTGCGCAGCTTCCTGATGGACGATTGAGGGTTACGGCCGCACGCTGGTAAAGCGAAAGGCCCGGCGTCACCGCCGGGCCTTTTTCTTGCGCGGCGCTAAAGGCCGCCCTTGCCCAGGGTGTCGGCGATCTCGCGCAGCGTCTCGGCGAGTGCCGGGTGGCTGACCTCGAATCGCACCGCCATCCGCTCCAGGCGCAGCAACGTGCCCGCCGCCGGCGCACCTGGCTCGGCGCCCGGCTCGATGGCCTTGAGTGCGTTATCGAGCTGCGCCCGCTGCGCGTCCGGGACCGGCGGTCCCGCGCTCAGATGCGAGCGCAGCCGCGCGAGCAGATCCCGCAGCCTCGAGTCGCTCACCGCGCCCCCACGCCGTCGAGGCGCTAGCTGCCCGGCCCGAAGGCACTGCCGGCCCCGGCCACGCCGCCGCCGCCCGCACCGCCGATGAGTGCCTTCCAGGTGTGCTCGCTCCCGAGACGCTTGCCTTTCTCGGTGAGTTTCACGCCCTCGGGCGACAACGTGATCGTGTAGAGCTTGCCGTCCACCTCGATCTCGCGCTTCAGCTGCTTGTTGAGCTTGGTAGCCATTGCGTCCCCTACTTCACCAGACCTTCGGATTTGAGAGCTTCGAGCGTTTGCGGCCGCGCGCCGACCCGCTCGTGCAGGCGCTTGAGCTGCGGCCACCGGCCGATGTCAACGCCGACGTGGGCGCCCCAGCCGAGAACCGTAAAGATGTAGGCGTCGGCGACGGTGTACTGCTCGCCCATCAGATAGCTGCGCGTGCCGAGCGCACGCTCCGCGTAGTCGAGCCGCGCCGTGAGATTATTGCGCGTGTAATCCTTGACGGCCTCGTGTGCCTCGGCACGGAACAGCGGCGAGAACCCCTTATGGAGCTCCGAGTTGATGAAGCCGAGCCACTCGATCAGGCGGTAGCGCTCCATGGTGCCGGCGGCCGGGGCGAGCTTGGCGGCGGGGTTGCGATCGGCGATGTATTGCAGAATGGCGGTATTCTCGGTCAGCGTCTCGCCGCTATCGAGCGTGAGGGCGGGCACGTAGCCCTTGGGATTCACTTCCATGAAGTCGAGCCCGTCGGCCGCCCTCTTGGTCTTGCGGTCCACCTTCACCAACTCGAACTTAAGTCCCGCCTCGCGCAACGAGATGTTCGATGCCAGCGAGCAGGCGCCGGTCAGGTAGTAGAGCTTCATGCGATATCTCTCCTTGCTTCGCGGGCGCACCCCAACTACGAGCGCCGTCCGCCGGACAATCATGCTAACGGGCCGGGCACCGATGGCAAGAGGATTCTTCCTTCAGGTCGCATTTGATCACGACGCGGCGCCCATTGCCGCAATCGCGCTACAATCGCGCTGGTTGGGCCTGTAGCACAGCGGTTAGTGCAGGGGACTCATCAACACGGTGCCTTCGCGCGGAAACGCGCGAAGTGGACGGGATGAATTCAGGGGAACCTTCGCACCCGGACCGGTGCATGGCAATCCTGAGCCAAGCCGCCGGTACACCGGCGGAAGGTGCAGAGACTACCTGAGGGCTCGAGTGCCCTTGATAACAGGCTTACGAGCATCCCGCACCCACACGCGCTCGCGCGCACGGGTGAAGAGATAGTCCACTCCCGGCGGAAACGCCGGGGCGAAGTGAATCCCTTGGTCGTAGGTTCGAATCCTACCGGGCCCATACCTCACTGGCATACCCCCTACCCTATGGGGGAAATCAGCGTCGCTGCCGTCTGCAGCGCAGCGCGGCGAGCCCGACGAGCGTCAGCCAGTCCAGCGATCCACCGCCGCCACCACCGCCGCCAGGTGCCATGGGAGCCGCGCTCGCCATGTTGGACATCGCCGATGCGCCCCCCGCGTCCACTGCCTGCACCGCGAAGTAATAGGTGGTGCCGTTCGTCAGCCCAGTGAGCGTAGTGCTCGTCGTGCTCGGTGTCTGCACCGGAGCCAGGCCCGGGCCGATCGTCGAAGCAGAGGTGCTCTGATAGACGTTGTAACTCGTAGCGCCGCTCGAGGCGCCCCAGCTGAGCGTCACCATCGCATTGCCGGCCGATGCCGAGAGCCCGGCGGGCACAGCCGGGATGGTCGTAGCGGAAGCCTCGTTCGAGTCCGGTGACGTACCAAAGACCGATAGGCCCGCGATCTCGAAGTAGTACGTCTGTCCGTTTTGCAGCCCGGAGATCGTCGCGGTGGTGCCTGAGGCGGTCTGCACCGGCGTCGCTCCTTCCTTGCCGGGTGCCGTCCCCTGATAGACGTTGAAGGTGCCGGCGCCCGCGTCGGCGCTCCACTTGAGAGTCACGGCTGCGCTGTTCAGGCTCGCGGTAGCCGAGAGCCCGTTGGGGGGAGCGAGGCCGGCCACCGCCGCAATGAGGTTGGCGGCGTCGACGCTTCCGAGTCCGGTTGCCAGGTCATAGCCGGCGCCCGCGGGGTACGAACCCGTGCCGGCCGCCGAAGCGGCGGTCATCAGCCCGATCGTATAGGCGCCGTTGCCGGCATTGTCGCAAGCACTGGCGGGCGCGCTCCCGGTGTCGCTGAAGCTCGCCACGGTGCAGGGTGCGGCGTTGCTGCCGAGAGTGACGTCGTAGAACACGCACACGGCGTTGCTGATCGCCCCCTGGCTGGCGTTGCACGCGCTCAAGTTGGCCGCGGACCCGTACTCGATCGCGGCGATCTGGTAGAGCAACGGATTGATCAATCCCTGACGGCCGTCCGAATACTTTGACGCGGCCGCCTGCTGCGATTGATCGAGCAGCGCCATGATCGAGGCCATCACGGGCGCCGAGGCGGAGGTGCCGTCGCGGAAGAATCCGCTCGGCAGCCCGGATGCCGGCGTGCACGGCGTGTCTTTGTACGAGCAGATCACCCAGCGATTGGCGATCGCGGACACATCCGGCACCGCGCGACCGCCGAAGTTGGAGATGCCGGCGACGTTCTGCTGCCACGCCGGCTGGGCATTGCCGCCGGTGCATGCGCCGGCGGTGTTGACCGACGTGCAGCTGCTCACGCCCCCGCCACCAGCCAGAACCTCTATGAAGGGATTATTGACCGTGCCGAAGTCCACGGTGGTCAGCTGGCTCATGTTGCATAGGGCCAGCGGGCTCGCCGCGGCGAAATAAGTGCTCCACTCCGGATTGCCGCACGAGGTGTTCCAGACCATCTCGGGAACGTGCGCCGTGGTGCTGTAGAGTCCCGGCACGGCGTTGCTCATGCTCCAATTGGGTCCGCCCGCCGCGCCCTCCAGGTTCGGATCGAAATCCGTGCCACCGACCGACAGCGTATAGGGCGTCGATGCCAGGGCATTGACCGCCAGGCCCTTTGAGGCGACATCGCCCTGTTGGCCCTCATCGGTCCCGCTCATGCACCCGGCGGTCGAGGCCGCCCCGACCTGGTTGGCGCCGACGTCACCCGTTGACACCGTGACGGTGATCCCCTCAGTGGCTGCCTGCTGGAACGCGGAATTGATCGATGTGCTGATGGGGGCGGCGTCGGCGGCTTCGCACGTGCTGAAGGAGATGTTCATGACACCTACCCCGCTCGTAGCTCCCCCCGCCGTGTCCTCATCGATGATGTATTGCGCAGTAAGGCCCGCGTTCTTGTCGCGCACCAGCAGAACGTTGGCACCCGGAGCCAGGGCGCTGATGATCTCGGTATCGAGGTAGGCCTCGTCCTCGTTACCGTCCTTGGTCTGGCCGGGATCGCTGCCGCCATCCACGGTGGGCACCGGGATGCTGCTGAATGTCCCGGTCGGGGTTACACCGACCGCGGTCAGGTAGGCGGTGAGCTGGGTGGCGCTGATGTCGCTCTCGGCCACGACCGCCACCGTGACGCCCTTGCCGGTAATGTTATCGGCATACAGCCGCGTCATGTCGTAGATATTCGCAGCGTCCGCCGGTACGACGAACCCGGGGATCAGATAGCTGTACGCACCGAGGGCGCCCTCATAGAGATCGGGCGGCGATGAGCGCGCGCGGCTCATCGGTGTCGAGGTGTGAATGCCGGCCCGCGGATAGAAGTCGTTCAGCCCGCGGATGGCTGCGATCACGCTGTTGAAGCCCGCGGGAATGCTCGGCTCCGCGACGTTGGAATAGTGCTGCTCGCCGTTGATGTTGAACGCGTGGATCGGCGTCGCGAAGGCCGCTTCGACCTGTGCCCGGGTGCCCGAGAACGGCAGGAAGGTGTGGCCCGCCGGAATGGCTCCCGGCTTCAGTCCCTGCGACTTGAGCCAGCCAGACAATGTGGCCATGGTGGAGTCGCTGGCGCCGAAGCGCGCGCCGAACTGCGCGGGAGTGAGCCAGTGATGGAACTGCGTCGAGCGCATATTCTGCTGATCGGCGATCAGCTGCTGCAGCGCCTGTTCCTGTGCGGGGGTCTTGGTCAGGACCAGTTGCAGGCTCATCCGCAGCGAGGCAGCAGCCTCGCCAACGTCATCCTCGGGGCGCGCGAATCGGCTCACGTGACCTGGCAGGCGCACGGTGGCACTGCCGGCGGTTTGCAGCGGCTGACTGACCGCCGGGTGCGATGGCCCCAGCAGCCATGCGCCACAGGTGATCAGCAATCCCAGGAACGAGGCGCGCGAGGCGGCGCCTGACCACCGGCCGCCGGTCGAGTGCTTCATATCAACCCCCCTGTCGCCGACCTCTTATTCGAGGCCGAGCGCGGTCACTCTAACCTCGCCGCTGCGCGGCGACCACATGTTCCCGGAAGCGCGAAACGTCAGGTGTTGTAGTGCGGCAACGCGCGACGATATGACAACAGCGGCTTTAGGACGGCTGATATCCCTTAACGCCCGTGCGCCACAGGAGGAACGCGTAGGTGTCGGCCGCCTCACGGTCCTGCTGCGAGCGCGTCGAGCCCACACCGTGGCCGGCATCGAAATCAACCCGCAGCAGGATCGGCTTGCCGGAGCTGCTCGCCGCCTGCAGCCGCGCCGTCATCTTCCCCACATGGAACGGAGCAACGCGCGGATCGGTTACGCCGGTGGTGAGCAGCACCGCCGGGTAGGCGATGCCATCCTTCACCGCCTGGTAGCTGTCGATGAGCTTCAGCGCGCGATAGCCTGAGGGCTCGCTGATCGCGCCCCACTCGGGCTCCTCGCCGTAGCCGTTCTGCTCGGCGACGTAGCGCAGCGGATTCGACCAGCCGACCCCGTCGATCACCGCCGCAAACAGATCCGGTCGCTCGGTGAGCGCGCGCCCGACGGTGATGCCGCCGGCAGAGCGGCCGCCGATCGCCAGGCGCTCGCGGGCGGTGTACTTCTGCGCGCACAGGTCCTCGCACACGTCGATGAGGTCGCGCCAGGTATTGGGCTTGTTCATGAGCTGGCCGGCCTTGTGCCACTCGCGACCGTACTCGCCGCCGCCGCGCACCGCGGCGTAACCGACGATGAACCCGGCGTCGATGAGGGCGAGCGTGCGCGCATTGAAGCTCGGCGTGTAGCCGGGGATTCCGTAGGAGCCGTACGCCTGGATCCACACGGGGGACTGTGCGTCACGCTTCAGGCCGCGGCGATAGATGAGAAAATACGGCACCTGCGTGCCGTCGCGGACCGTCGCGAAGCGCCGCTCGCTGTCGTAGCCGCTCACATCGATGGCTGGCTTCGGGGTAAGGCCGGTCGCCCCCGCCACTCCGGCGGCATCCACCGACCAGATGTCCGCCGGCGACAACCAGCCGGTGAACGAGAACAGCGCGCCATCCTCCTTCGGGTCGGTGGCGAGCGCAGTCAGCGTGCCGTCGAACGGCAGAGCGATCTCGCGGACGTGACCTTCGCGATCGAGGCGTCGCAAGCCAGCGATGCCGCCGTCCATCATCCGCAGGTACAGCCCGTCGCGGGCGCGCGCGAATCCCTCGATGACGACCTTCCCCTCGGCCACGACCTCGACGGCGCCCGCCACCGCAGGTGCGGTAACGGCGGCCTTGAGGATCCGGCCGCGCGGATGACCGTTGTTGGCGAGCAGATAAAGCGTCTCGCCGTCGATGTCGGCGTCCGTGATCTCGTCCTCGAACTCCGCCACCGGCACCCAGCGGGCGCGGTTCGCCACGGCATCGGCGACCGGGGCGATCAGCAGACGAAACTCGTTGCGCACGTCCGACAGGCCGAGCAGCGCATAGCGCGAGCCGTAGCAGGTCACGACCGCCGGCGCCTGGATGCGCTGGTACTGCACGGCGGGATCCAGGCCGCGCTTCATCACGATCGGATCCGAGTCGGGAGCCGTCCCGAGCCGGTGGAAGCGCGCCTGACTGTCGAGATAACGCTCGGGCGTGTCGACCTTACCGGTCAGCTGGTTGTAAAAGAAGCCGCTGCCGTCATCGAGCCAGGCCGGATTGGCCGCCTCGGTGTTGGCGATGCGCTCGGGGAGATCGGTGCCGTCGGCGACCTTGAGAATGTGCAGCACCGAGTCCTCGCTGCCGTCCTTGGAGAGTCCGTAGACCACGTGCGAGCCGTCGGGCGAGGTGTGCCACCAGTCGAGCGACTGGTGGCTGGTGGCGTTGCTCAAGGCAGTGGGGTCGATGAGCACGCGCCGCACGCCGTGCTCCTCGACGAACAGTCGGTAGTTATCGGCGCCGGCCGGGCGCTGCTCGATGAAGAGCTTGCCGCCGGCGCGGTGCACGCTGCGCGTCAACGCCGCATCGCCCGACAGCTGCTGGATGCGTTTCAGCAGCGCCTCGCGCCCGGGAATCGTGGCCAGCACCGCCCGCGTGTGCGCATTCTCGCCCTTGAGGAAGGGCAGCCAATCCGGGTCCTCGTCGTTCTCCATCCAGCGGTAGGGATCGCGCAGCGTCTCGCCGAAATAAGTGTCGGTGACGACGGCGACGCGCGCCCTAGGCGCGGGCGGAATAATGGCGGCGGCGGTCACGGCCGCAGACACAGTTGCGGCATCGGCGGCGGCACGCCGTTGCGTGAGGAGCGCCGCCAGCGCGCCCCCGGCGCCGGCGAGGAGCGCGCGACGGTTGATGGGAGTCATGGCTGATCCTTGGACTGCGGGTGATCGTCGGGCTCGGGCAACCAGTGCACTTGCTGGCGCAGCTCGCCGGCGAGCTCATCGACGCGCCCACCGCCTCGCTCGAGAACGGCGATGCTGCCCTCCCCCGAGGGAACGATGACGCCGGTCATGCCGGCTTCATGGAAGTGGTCGAGCGCCGTGACGTGCTCGTGGCGCAGTAGCAGCACCGTCGCCGGGCCGTGCACGGTCTCAAGCACCAGGTGCGGCACGTAGTGGCCACGAAACCAGCAGCTCTGCGCATACACGATCTTGTCGGAGCTGACGTCGAGGCCGATGCCGGAACTCTTGAGGGCGTGATCGATGGCTCCCGCGCTGACGTTGTGCGTGGCGAGCCAGCTCTGCGGCTCGCCCTGGACGTGCGCCACCACCTCGCTCGCCAGCGTATCGCTCGGGCGCAGCACCCATACGCCGAGCGCCGCGACCACCGCGAGCACTACCGAGGCCGCGAGCGCCCACTGCCGCCAGGCTGGCGGCGGGGCGCGGCGGCGGGCCGCGGCGCGCGGCGGCTCGGCGAGAGCGCGCCGCAGGGCGGCATTCAGCCGCAGCATGTCGGCGCGCAGCGCGCTGCAGGCGGGGCAGCCGCGCAGGTGCTCCTCGAGCCCGGCAGTGAGCGTCTCGGGATCCGCGCCGATGAGCAGCCGCGCTTCGTCGCAGGTCATGCCGGCTCCCCGGGCGTTGCGATGCCGGGCGCGGCCATGCCGCACAGCGCGCGCAGCTTGTTACGCGCGCGGAACAGGCGCGTCAGCACCGCCGTGGCCGTGAGCTCAAGCTCGCGCGCGATCTCCTCGGTGGAGAAGCCGCCGAGCACCTGCAGCACCAGCGGCTCGCGGTATTCGAGCGGCAGCCTCATGATGGCGTGGCGCAGCATCACCAGCTCGCCATCGGCGGCCGCCGCCGGTGCACTGTCGGGTATCTCGGCTGCTTCATCGAGGCTCACGAGCTCCAGGCGCTTGCGTTCGTAGAGACGCGCGTGCTCGCGCCTGACGATGGTCAGCAGCCAGGCACGCGCGGCGCCCGCGTCCTTGAGCGCGTCGCGCGATCGCCAGGCCCGCAGCAGCGCTTCCTGCACGATGTCCTCGGCGAGCGCCCGATCGCGCGCCAGCCACTGCGCGAAGCGCAGCAGATCCGGGCGTAGCGATTCGAACAGCGCGGTGAACGCCGCACGTGCATCGGCCCGCTCACTAATGGAGGAGACCGGGGATGGAGGGGAGGAATTGCGCATGTCCGCGGCCGTGGGCGGCGATTATATGTGCGGTGCCGGACGGCAGTGGCAATATCGCGACCAGCCGACCGGTCTGCTGCGCCAATCCGTCCTTTCACGCACAGGAGATGCGCCCATGAGATATCTCGTTCAATGGCTGCTCGACTGGCCCGAGCGCGTCGCTTCCTACCTCACCTGGCTCGCGCCGCTGTTCGCCCGCATAACGGTCGGCTGGGTGTTTCTGTGGAGCGGCTGGGGAAAGCTCACCGTCCTGCCGACGGTGATCCAGAACTTCGCCGGCTGGGGAGTCCCGCTGCCGCAGGTCCTGGGTCCATTCGTCTCGGGGGTCGAGTTCTTCGGCGGCCTGTTTCTGCTCGCCGGGTTCCTGAGCCGCATTTCGGCCGGCGCCCTCGGCATCACCATGATCGTCGCGATCCGTTCGGCCAAGTGGTCCGACGTCGATTCGCTCGAGACCCTGTTGGGGTTCGATGAGTTCGAGTACCTGGCGCTGTTTCTCTGGATCGCCATCGCCGGCCCGGGTGCGCTATCGGTCGATCACTGGCTGCAGCGGCGCTTCAGCGCGGCGGACCCCCGTCTGGTCGCGGGAAAGCGTGCATAAAGCGCACGACCGTAACAAAATGCCGCTCCCCCCGGTCTGCTCGGTAACCGGGGGTCTTGAGCCCGGTAAGTCAATACGTATTCACTTCACCTAAGGACTATCCAAAATGCGTAAGAACAGCACCGGCGTGGCGCTCGCGACAGCGGCTGCCATGCTCTTCGGCTCCAGCTTCGTCAGCACCGCATCCGCGGCGGACGCTCCCGCTGCAGCCCCGGCGACCGTTCATTGCCACGGCGTGAATGCCTGCAAAGGTCAGTCTGCTTGTAAGAGCGCCAACAACTCCTGCAAGGGACAGAACTCCTGCAAGGGCAAGGGCTTCCTCGAGATGACGAAGGCCGACTGTGCGTCGGCCAAAGCAAAGATGAAGTCAGACTCGGGCAAGTAACAGCCCGTTAGATCCGCGCACCTCCTGCGGTGCGCGGTCCAAGCCCCGGTGGCGGTCACGCCCCGGGGCTTGTTGTTTCAGGGGCCGGCACGCCGTCGAAGAAATCGACCTCGCCGCTCTCGAGCGAGTACTCCGCCCCGACGACCAGCAGCCCGTCGCGCTCGATGGCCTGCTCGAGCACCTCCGAGCCGTGCCGCAGGTGGTTGGCCGACATGCGGATGTTGGCGCGCACCGCCTCGTGCACCAGCGCATCGCGATCGGCGGCACCGCGCTCGAGCAGGCCCTCGACCGCCGGGCGGATGCGGTTGACGATCGAACGCAGGTTCGGCGACTGCTCCTTGGAGGGCCGGGCCAGCTGCTCGAGAGTGGCGTGAATGGCGCCGCAGTTTGAATGTCCGAGCACCACGACCAGGCGCGTGCCGAAGGCCGCGGCGGCGAACTCGACGCTGCCGACCTGCGAGGGCGCCACGATGTTACCGGCGACACGGATGACGAACAGGTCGCCGAGCCCCTGGTCGAAGACGATCTCCGCGGGCACGCGCGCATCCGAGCAGCCGAGAATGATGGCCATCGGCTCCTGCCCGGCCGGCAGCTCGCGGCGGCGGCCGCGCACCTCCCCGACGCCCAGATCGGCGACGAAGCGGGCATTGCCCTCGCGGAGGGCCGCGAGTGCGGCGCGTGCGGAAATCATGTTGCCAATATAACCGAAGCGATGCCCTCAGCCGCGGCGGCGCGTGCCGCGCGTCGGCTGCGCGGCCAGCGGATCCTCGGGCCAATGATGTTTTGGATAGCGCCCGCGCAGGTCCTTGCGCACCTCGAAGTAGGCGCCGCGCCAGAAGCTCTCGAGGTCGCGCGTCACCTGTACCGGGCGCTGCGCCGGCGACAGCAGCCGGAACGTCACCGCCACCCGGCCGCGGTCGATGCGCGGCGTGGCCGCGAGGCCGAACACCTCCTGCAGCCGCACGGCGACGGCCGGTGAGTCCTCGCCCTGGTAATCGACACGGATGCGCGAGCCGCTCGGCATGAGGAGATACTCGGGTGCACGCTCATCGAGCGCCCGCTGCTGCTCGTAGGAGAGTCGCGCCCGCAGCGCCTTCTCGAGCGGCACGCGCGCGAGCTGCGCGCGGCGGGTCACGTCGTCGAGCCACGGTGCCAGCCACACCTCGAGCGAGTCCGTGAGGGCGGGGTCGCTGACCGCCGGCCAGGGCTCGCGCGCCGCGGCGCCTGAGTCCGGCGCGGCGCGCAGGAACTCGATCCGCGCCTGCAGCTCGCGCGCCTCGCGGTCCCAGGGAAGCGCTGCCACACCGAGCTCGCGTACGCCGGCCAGCATCGCCGCGCACAGCGCCTCCGCGGGCGCGTCTGTAAGCGGCCGCTCCTCGAGAGTGAGCGCATCGAGCAGCAGCGCGCGGCGCGCGATCACCGCCTGCTCACGCGTGTCCCAGCCGACCGAGTCGACGCGCCGGATGCGCTCGGCGAAGTGCTCGAGGAGCTGCTCGCGCTCGAGCGGCGCCGCCAGCAGGATGCGCGCGTCGCGCTCGCGATCGTCGAGGTCCAGGGCGACGATGAACTCGCGCCGCGCCAGCGACTGGCTCGCGGCGAATGCGGCGCCGCGGCCGTTGGCGAGCGTGAAGCTCGCGCCCGAGGTCCCGCGGCGCAGTCCGATGCGGTCCGGGTAGGCAAGCGCGAGCAGCAGTCCCTCATCCACCTGTGCGGCGCTGCGATGCCGGCGCGGCTGCTCGCCGGCGAGCTGCCGCTCGAGGTCACGCGCCGCGCGCCGCACGCGCTCGAGGCTTGCGCGTTCCGCACCGCGGCCGGCGCGCTCCCCGCGCACCAGCTCGATGCGGGTACGGATGTCGGCATCCTCGGCGGCGGCCGCGCCACGCAGCAGGTCGCGCTCGGAGAGCAGCGCTGCCAGCAGCGCACCGAGCGGCAGACTGCCGAGCTCGACCGAGCGCAGCAGCAGGTGCGCGAGCCGCGGGTGCATACCGAGGCCCGCCATCGCACGTCCGTGCGCGGTGATGCGGCCGCCAGCCTCGACGGCTCCGAGGCGCTCGAGCAGCTGCGTGGCACTCGCGAGCAGCGCCGGCGGTGGCGCGTCGAGCCAGGCGAGCGCGCGCGCGTCGCGGGCGCCCCAGCTCGCAAGCTCGAGGGCCAGCGGCGTGAGATCCGCCTCGAGGATTTCCGCGGGCGTGAAGCCTGCAAGGCTCAGGTGCGCGCCCTCGCTCCAGGCGCGGTAGCAGGCGCCCGCCGCCTCGCGACCGGCGCGACCCTGGCGCTGCTCGGCGGAGGCGCGCGAGATACGTCGTGTCACGAGAGCGCTCATGCCGGTGACGGGATCGAAGAGCGCGCGCCGCGCGAGCCCCGAGTCGACCACCACCCGCACGCCGGGGATCGTGAGGCTGGTCTCGGCGATGTTGGTTGCGAGGATGACCTTGCGGGTCCCCGGGGGGGCGGGTGTGAGCGCCGCTGCCTGCTCATCCGCGCTTAAGTCGCCGTACAGCGGCAGCAGGCGCACGTCTGGCTGCGTCGCGTCAGCCTCGAGGAGCTCGCGCACCCGGCGGATCTCGCGCGCGCCCGGCAGGAACACCAGCACGTCACCCGTGTGCTCACGCAGCGCGCGGCGTGTCAGGCGCGCCACGATGTGCTCGGAAGAGTCGGCGCCGCGCGTGCCTGGCGCGGGCAGCGCGGCGGCGCCGCGGCCCGCATAGTGCGTCGTGACGGGAAACACCCGTCCGGGTGCTGACACTACCGGCGCATCGCCCAGGAGCCGCGCCACCGCGGCACCGTCCAGCGTCGCCGACATGACCAGGATCCTCAGATCGGGCGACAGCTGGGTACGCGCATCGAGGCTGAGCGCAAGACCGAGATCCGCCTGCAGGCTGCGCTCGTGGAACTCATCAAAGATGAGCCCCGCCACGCCCTCGAGAGCGGGGTCGACCTGCAGCATGCGGGTGAGCACGCCTTCGGTGACAACCTCGAGGCGCGTGGCGCGCGACACACGCGTATCGAGGCGCATGCGATAGCCGACAGTCGCCCCGACGGCCTCGCCGAGGGACTGCGCCAGGCGCTGCGCGATCGCGCGCGCGGCCAGCCGGCGCGGCTCGAGCATGATGAGCCGCTTGCCGCGTGCCCAGCCCTCACCGAGCAGCGCCAGCGGCACCACCGTGCTCTTGCCCGCCCCCGGAGGAGCCTCAAGCACGGCCGTGCCGTGCGTCGCGAGCGCCTGGCGCAACGCCGGCAGCGCCGCATCGACGGGCAAACCCGAGGATGCCGGTTCCGGGATCACCAGATGTGAACGCGCTCCCCGGGGGGCAGGTAGAGCTTGTCGCCGGGCTTGACGTCGAAGGCCTGGTACCAGGCATCGACGTTGCGCACCACGCCGTTGACCCGGAACTGGTTCGGGCTGTGCGGGTTGCTCATTACCTGGCTGCGCAGCTGCTCGTCGCGATGCAGCCCGCGCCACACCTGCGCCCAGGCGAGGAAATAGCGCTGGTCGCCGCTCAGCCCGTCGCGCACCGGCGCCGGCTTGCCGTGCAGCGAGCGGTGATAGGCCTCGTAGGCAACCGACACGCCGCCCAAGTCACCGATGTTCTCCCCGAGCGTGAGTCGCCCGTTGATATGGAGCCCGGGCAGCACGGTATAGCCGTCGTATTGCGCGGCGAGGCGATCGGTCCGGCCCTTGAACGCCTGCGTGTCCTCGGGCTGCCACCAGGTGTGCAGCACGCCACGCGCATCGGACTTCGCGCCCTGGTCGTCGAAGCCGTGCCCCATCTCATGGCCGATCACGCCGCCGATGCCGCCGTAGTTCACCGCATCGTCCGCGTTCGGGTCAAAGAACGGCGGCTGCAGGATCGCCGCCGGGAACACCACCTCGTTGAAGGTCGCGTTGTAGTAGGCGTTGATGGTCTGCGGCGTCATGCCCCACTCGCCGCGGTCCGTCGGCCCGCCCATGCGCTTAAGCCGCCGCTGCCAGTCGAACACCGCGCCGCGCGTCGCGTTGCCGAAGGCGTCTCCCTTGACGACGTTGAACGCACTGTAGTCGCGCCATTTGTCCGGGTAGCCGATCTTCGGATGGAAGGCGGCGAGCTTCTCGAGGGCTACCTTCCTGGTGGCGGGGGTCATCCACGCGAGCTTTGAGATGCGCTCGGCGTAGGTGGCGCGCAGGTTCTCGACCAGATCGAGCATCTTCTGCTTGGAGCTGGGCGGAAAGTAACGCTGTACGTACAGCTCGCCCACCGCCTCGCCGAGATCCCGGTCGACCGCGTCCACCGCGCGCTTCCAGCGCTCGCGCTGCTGCTGCTGGCCGTGGAGCGTACGTCCGTAGAAATCGAAGGCCTCCGCGTCGAATGCTTTGGGCAGTACGTCGGCGCTCTGCGCGAGATAGTGGTACTTAAGATACGCCTGCCACTGCTCGACCGGCACGCTCGTCAGCAGCTGTTCGAGCGCCTGCACCGCATCGAGCTCGCGCACCACGAAGTCCTGCTGGCCGGCGAGCCCGTCGGCGGTGAGCCACGCGCCCCAGGGGAAGCCCGGCGTGAGCTGCTCGAGCTCCGCGCGGCTGCGCAGGTTGTAGGTGAGATCGCGGTCGCGGCGCTTGGCGACCGGCCAGTGGAGCCTGGCGATGCTGGTTTCGAGCGCGAGGATCGACTGCGCCGCGATCGCCGCATTCGGCTCGCCCGCTAGGGTGAGCATGCGCTCGATGTGCGCGCGGTATTTGTCGCGAAAGGCCGCGTACACCGCATCGTCCTTCAGGTAGTAGTCGCGGTCCGGCATGCCGAGCCCGCTCTGCGTGATGGCGACGATGTACCGGTCGGGGTTCTTCTGATCGGTCGTCATGCTGAGGCGCAGCGGAGCCTCGAGCGCGAGATCCGGACGGCCCATGAGGCGCGCCACGTCTTGCGGGGTGCGCGCCGCGGCGATCGCCTCGAGTCCCGCGCGCGCCGGGGCGAGCCCCGCGCGCTCGATGGCGTCGGTGTCGAGATAGGCGCGGTAGTAGTCACCGATCTTCTGCGCCGCGCTGCCCGCCGGAGCCTGCGCCGGAAGCCCGTCGATGATGGTATGTACGCGCTGCTCGGAGAGCTCCGCGAGCTCCTCGAACGAGCCCCAGCTGGTGCGATCGGGCGGAATGTGGTGGGTATCGACCCAGTGGCCGTCGGCATAGCGATAGAAGTCATCGCCCGGCTTCACGGACGTGTCTCGGTCCGTCAGGTCGAGGCCCCAGGGCGCGATCTGGGCGAGCGGCGCGCTGTCGGCGGCCGCCTGCGGCGCGTAGCACGCGGCGAGCGTCGTGAGCGCCGCGATCACGACGCTGCCGATACGGGAGACCATGGTGTCACTCCTTGGATGCCGATTTGCGAACAGAGGCGGTGCGCGACGCCGCGGCGCGCCACTTGAGGCGCGCCGCGAACCGCAGCGCAGCGGATGGCTAGTCTTTGCCGAGCAGCGGCCTGATGAGGTCGAGCGGCAGCGGGAACACGAGCAGCTGGGTGCGCTCGTGCGCGATGTCGGCGAGGGTCTGCAGGTACCTGAGCTGCATCGCGCTCGGCTGCGTCGCCAGCATGGTCGCGGCATCGACCAGCCTTTGCGCCGCCTGCTGCTCGCCCTCGGCGTTGATGATCTTGGCGCGGCGGGTGCGCTCGGCCTCGGCCTGCTTGGCCATGGCGCGGATCATGGTCTCATCGAGGTCCACGTCCTTGATCTCGACGGTGGACACCTTGATCCCCCAGGCTTCAGTGCTCTGGTCGAGGATGCGCTGCAGGTCGACGTTGAGCTTGTCGCGCTGCGACAGCAGATCGTCCATCTCGTGCTGGCCGACCACCGAGCGCAGCGTGGTCTGCGCCACCTGGCTGGTGGCATCGAAGGCGTTCGCCACCTGGACGATGGCCTTGCCGGGATCGACCACGCGGAAGTAGATGACCGCGTTCACCTTCACCGACACGTTGTCGCGCGTGATTACGTCCTGCTTGGGCACGCTCAGTACGATGACGCGCAGGTCCACGCGGCGGGTTCTCTGGATCATGGGCCAGATCAGCACCGGACCCGGGCCCTTGACGCCCGTGAAGCGTCCCAGGGTGAACACCACCAAGCGTTCGTATTCGTTCAGCACGTTGATGGCGCTGAACACGAGGATGATGAGGAGGATGACGACGGCGATCAGGAACGGCATGCGATTCTCCGGGCGGCGCGCGCCGCACTCACTGCGGCTCGACCCATAATGTTAGACCTTCGACCCTGACGATGCGCGCCTGCTCCCCGGCGCGCAGCGCACCTTTGCTGCGCGCGTTCCACAGCTCCCCCGCGTAGCGCACGCGTCCCTTGCCGGTAAAGTCCTCGAACACCTCGGCGCTGGCGCCGATCATGCCTGCCGTACCGGTAGCCACCGGGTGGCGCATGGCGCGGGTGGCAAGATACACGATGCCCGCGATCACGATCGCACCCACCGTGGCGAGCGCGAAGATCAGCGGCCGGCCGACGCTCAGGCCCGGCACATCCGTGTCGAACAGAATGAGGGAGCCGACGATGAACGCAATCAGCCCCCCTGCCCCGAGCGACCCGTAAGTCGGGAAGAAGAATTCGGCGACGATCATCGCCGTGCCAAGCACCACCAGCGCGAGCCCGGCGTAATTCACCGACAGGATCTGGAAGGCGAACAGCGCGATCAGCAGGCAGATGGAGCCGGCCACCCCCGGCAGCACCGCGCCGGGGTTGTAGCCCTCGAGCAGCAGACCCCAGATGCCGATCAGCATCAGGCCATAGGCCACCGTCGGATTGGTGATGACGGCCAGCAGCTCGGTACGCCAGTCGGGTTTCACCTGTTGGACGGCGAGATTGAGCGTGGCGAGCTTCACCGTGCGGTCCTGGACGCGTACCTCGCGGCCGTCGATACGCTTGAGGAGATCCGGCAGGTCGGTGGCGATCACGTCGATCACCTTCTGCTCGAGCGCCGCATTCGCCGACAGGCTGGCGGCGCCGCGCACCGCGTGCTCCGCCCATTCGACGTTGCGCCCGCGCAGCTCGGCGAGCCCGCGGATGTAGGCCGCCGCATCGTTCACGACCTTGCGCTCCATGGCGCTGCCCGGCGGGTTCTCCGGCGGCGGCGGTGTCGTATCACCCGCGCCGGCGGAGGGCGTCGCCCCCTTCACCGGGGGTGAGGGTGGCGTGGGAGTGGGTGCCGGCGCTGGCGCCGGCTCTCCCTCGCCGCCGATCGACACCGGGGTCGCGGCGCCGAGATTGGTGGCGGGCGCCATGGCCGCGATATGGCTCGCATAGAGAATGTAGGTTCCGGCGCTGGCGGCGCGCGCGCCCGAGGGCGACACGTAGCTCACGACCGGGATCGGGGAGGCGAGGATCGCGCGGATGATGTCGCGCATCGAGGTGTCGAGGCCCCCCGGGGTATCCATCTCGATCACCACCAGACGACTGCCGGCCGCCTGCGCCGCCTCGAGTCCGCGGACCACGTAGTGCGAGGTCGCCGGCCCGATCGGGCCTTTGATCTCGAGCACCGTGACCGTGCCGCCCGGCTCGGTCACCGCCGCGGCCGGCGCGATGGTTGCGGTGTCGCCCGCGGCTGCGGCGCCGATCAGCAGCAGCGCGGTCAGGAACGGATGCGAGGCGAGGCGCATGAACGGCCACCCTACTCTTGCGCCCGTGACCTCTGCAATCGCGGCCCCGCGCCGGCGCCGTGTTCACTCACGGCGCGCTAACACCCCCGTCAGGTGAGCGCGTGCAGGCCCTGATATCCGATGTACACGCCGATAACCAGGATCACGGCGCCGGAGAAGTACGGCGCCTTGCGCGCAAGCTCGCCGAAGCCGCTGAAGCGGCGGGCAGCATGGCGTGCGCCGAGCGCCGCCACGGCGCCGGTCGTCACCATGGTGAGCGCAAGCCCGATGCTGAAGCACAGCACCAGCACCGCACCGAGCGCCACTTTCTTCAGCTGCAGGCAGAGCAGCAGCACGGTGATCGATGCCGGGCACGGGATGAGCCCCCCGGTGAGGCCGAATACCACGATCTGCGCGGTGGTGACTTCGCGGCTGGCGAAGCGGCGGCGGATGTCGTCGGCGTGCGCGAGCTCGTGCGGGTCCTGGTACCCCGGGGCGGTGAGATCGAGCGCCTCGAAGCCGGCGAGCGCGTGCCGATGCTGGCCCTCGACGAACTCCAAGTCGAAGTCATGACGATGCGCGGCAGGCCCGAGGCGCAGCCGGACGATGAACTCGTGGGGCTCGGGAATCTGCTGCGCCGACTCGAGATAGCCGCCGTGCCTGCGGAAGCTGAACAGCTCGTGGCTGCCATCCGCGCGCTCGGTCTCGATCTGCACCTGATCCGCCGACCAGGACGGGCCGCTTTCGACGTGCAGGCGAAATCTCGCCGCGACACCCCCCTCGAAAATCGCCAGCCGCAGCACGCCGTGGCCCGTGTCGATGCGCCGAGCTTCCTCATGCCCATGCGCATGATCATGGCTATGCGCGTGCCCGTGAGGATGGCCGTGTCCGTGGTGATCGCTGCCGCCGGCCGCGTCGCGACTGCGCAGGCTCTCGCGGCGCGTGCGCCACAGCATCCAGGCGGCCACGGCGATGATCAGTACCGCCGATACCACCTGAAAATACGGCTCGGTGGTCTCGGTGTTCCAGTTGCGACCGAAATACAGCCCGCCGAGCGCGATCAGCCACACGATCGCGGTGTGCGAGACGGTCGCGGACAGGCCGAGCAGCACCGCCTGGGCAACCGTGCCGCGGATGGCGACGATGAAGGCTGCCATCATGGTCTTGGAGTGCCCGGGCTCGAGCCCATGCAGCGCGCCGAGCAGGATTGCGCTCGGCACGAACAGCCAGGAATGGCCTTGCTGCAACAGGGAGACGAAGCTGGGCATGACGGACCCCGGACCCGCAGAATATAGGGTGGGGGGTATAGTATACCCCGGGCAGCCGGCCGCCGCGGCACCGGGTCACGACCGGCGGCGGCGCCTCAGCGGCGCGGACTGCGCGGCGCCTTCGGCAACCCGGTGTGCTGGGTGCGGAACGGCCGGGCGCCGCGTTGCGGGCGTCCCGGTTGCGTCGTGCCCGCCGGCTGATAGGCGGGGATGAGCTGCTGGCGGCCGTTGCCGATCAGGTCGGCGCGACCCATGCGCCGCAGCGCCTCGCGCAGCAGCGGCCAGTTGGCGGCGTCGTGGTAGCGCAGGAACGCCTTGTGGAGCCGGCGGATCCTGAGGCCTTTCGGGATCAGCACTTCCTCGCTGTTGCGCGTGATGCGCTTCAGCGGGTTCCTGCCCGAGTGGTACATGGCGGTGGCGGTCGCCATCGGTCCGGGGAGAAACGCCTGCACCTGATCGGCGCGAAAGCCGTTCTTCTTCAGCCACAGCGCGAGCTCGAGCATGTCCTCATCCGAGGTGCCGGGATGCGCGGCGATGAAGTACGGAATCAGGTACTGCTCCTTACCCGCTTCCTTCGAATAACGGTCGAACAGTGCCTTGAAGCGGTCGTAAGCCCCGACCCCCGGCTTCATCATCTTCGACAGCGGTCCCTCGGCGAGCGCCTCAGGCGCGATCTTGAGATAGCCCCCGGTGTGGTGCTGGGCGAGCTCCTTGACGTATTCCGGGGACTCGATCGCGAGGTCGTAGCGCACGCCCGAGGCGATCAGAACCTTCTTGATGCCCGGCAGCGAGCGGGCCCGCCGGTACAGCCGGATCAGCGCCGTGTGGTCGGTGTTCAGGTTGGGGCAGACGCCCGGGTAGACGCACGAAGGGCGCCGGCAGGCGCTCTCGATCTCGCGGCTCTTGCAGGCCAGGCGGTACATGTTGGCGGTCGGGCCGCCGAGATCGGAGATGACCCCGGTGAAGCCGGGCACGGTGTCGCGCACGGTCTCGATCTCGCGCAGCACGGAAGTCTCCGAACGGCTCTGGATGATGCGGCCCTCGTGCTCGGTGATCGAGCAGAACGTGCAGCCGCCGAAGCAGCCGCGCTGGATCGCCACCGAGAAGCGGATCATCTTGTAGGCGGGAATGTTCTCTTTGCCGTAGAAGGGATGCGGCGCGCGTGCGTAGGCGCGCTCGTACACCCAGTCCATCTCGGCGGTGGCGAGCGGCACCGGCGGCGGATTGAGCCACACGTCGATATCGCCGTGGCGCTGCGTGAGCGCGCGGGCGTTACCGGGATTGGACTCGAGATGCAGGATGCGGGAGGCGTGCGCATACAGCACCGGGTCGGCCGCTACCGCCTCGTGGGACGGCATGCGGATCACGCTGCGCTCGCGGTCGGCGTTCTTCACCCGCCGCACGAAGCGCACCACGTGCTCGGCGGGCGCTGCGCTGGCCTCGGCACAGGGCGGCGCAGCCGCAGTGGCCGGCGCGGTGGGGGTGCGCTCCGCCATCGCGTACGGGTCCAGGGGCGGATTAAGCGGGCCGGGCGCGTCGAGGTGCGTCGAATCGACCTCGATCCAGTCGGCCGGAGTGCCGCGCCGTACGAACACCGTGCCGCGGACATCGGTGAGCTCGCCGATCGACTCACCGGCGGCGAGACGATGCGCGATCTCACAAATCTGCCGCTCGCCGTTGCCGTACACGAGGAGGTCGGCCTTGGCATCGAGCAGCACCGAGCGGCGCACCTTCTCCGACCAGTAGTCGAAGTGCGCGATGCGCCGTAGCGACGCCTCGATGCCGCCAATGACGATCGGCACGTCGCGGAACGCCTCACGCGCGCGCTGCGCATACACGATGACCGACCGATCGGGGCGCCGGCCACCCACGCCGCCCGGCGTATAGGCGTCATCGCTCCGCACCCGCCGCTCGGCGGTGTAGCGGTTCACCATGGAGTCCATGTTGCCGGCGGTGATGCCGAAGAAGAGGTTCGGTCGCCCGAGAGCGGCGAACGCCGCGGCACTGTGCCAGTCGGGCTGCGCGATCATGCCGACCCGAAATCCCTGTGCCTCCAGCACCCGGCCGATGATCGCCATGCCGAAGCTCGGGTGATCGACGTACGCATCCCCCGTGACGACGATAACGTCGCAGCTGTCCCAGCCGAGCAGGTCCATTTCGGCGCGCGACATGGGCAGGAACGGGGCCGTGCCGAAGCGCTCGGCCCAGTGCTTGCGGTAAGAGGTGATGTCGCGGGCGGCCTGCATGGGGGCGTGGATTAGAGCAGAACTGGCACGCAGCGGTCACCCGTGGGTCCAGCGCCACCGTAACCGCCGCCGTCGGCCGACTCTACCTCCGCGTGACGCGCGCCCAGCCGCCCCAAACCGCCGCACGACGAGCCGCCGCCTCAAGCGTGCGCGAATCTCCGACCAGCACCGGACGCCAGAGCCATGCCACGAGCAGCACCTCGACCCCCCATGTCAGCCACCACGGGGCGCGTTGCAGCCCTGTCAGCAAGACTCCCAGGACACCGCCCCAGATCGAGAACCGGTGAGCGACGAACAGTACCGCCGCCGCTGAGATCAATGAATAGACCAGCCAACGCGGCAGGCGCGCGAGCAGCAGCCCGGTAAGAACTGCGTTTGCGAGGGCCAGTGCCGGATCGGCCGATCGCAGTGCGATCGCCAGTGCGATCGCCGGAATGACCGCGCTAACGAGCAAGACGACACCGATCGCGCTGCCGGCGAGAGCCGGCAGTCGGCCCGGGGTGCGCAGCTCCCGCAGATCGCCAAGCATCGCCAGTACCGCGAGGCCCAGCCTGAAGGCCGCAAACAAGGCGGCCAGCGTCAGGAGCGTGGTGATAGGAAAGAAAAACTGCGGTCCGCAGCAGGGAAGAAACTGAGCGAGCACCACGCCAAGGCAGGCCATCATCAGCCAGATGGCGCCCAGCCGCGCCGGAGTGCGCAGCGCGGCGTGCAGCTCGACGACGAATCGGTGCATCACTGCGTCACCTCGATGAATAGATCCTCAAGCCCGAGCGCGTCGACGCGCGCCTGGGGAGCGGTGCCCACGAGAGGCCAGGCCGCGCCCGGGCTGCGGGCCACGACGACTGCAAGTGTTCCATCGCTCCGGCGGCGGCGCGACAGCTCGCCGGGCAGCGGGTCCGCGGCGACCGGGACAGCCGCTGCCGGCACCACGAGGCGACCGTAGCGCTCGGCGAGTTCGTCCATCGGCGAGCTGAGCACGAATGATCCGTTGTGCAGGAAAGCCACGTGCGAGGCGACCCGCTCGAGGTCCGGGACGATGTGTGTGGAGAAGAGCACCGTCGTGCCCGACTCCCCGGCACGCAGCGCAATCTCGCGCAACAGGTCGCGGCGCGCCACGGGATCGAGCGCTGCGGCCGGTTCATCGAGCACCAGCAGCTCGGGAGTCGCCGCCAGCGCCCGAATCAGCGCCACCCGCTGGTGCTCGCCGGGGGACAGCGCGGTGAGCCGGCGCTTCGGATCGAGACCGCAGCGTTCGAGCTCGTGGCGCACGAAGGCCCGATCCCACTTCGGATACTGCGCGCCGACGAACTCCAGCATCTCGCCGACCCGCATCCAGGCGAGCATGTCCGGCTGTTGCGGCACGTACCCAAGACGCATCATCGCGCCGTCGCGCAGGTTGAGTGCCGGCTCGCCGAACACGTAGGCCATGCCCGCATCGGGCGACAGCAATCCGAGCAGAATGCGGATCAGCGTCGTCTTGCCTGCGCCGTTGCGCCCGATGAGACCGAGCACCGCTCCGGCCGGGATCTCGAGGCCGACACTGCTCAGCACCGGTTGTCCGTCGTACCGCTTGGTGATGCCTTCGCAGAGCAGGGGCGCCGCGGATTCATCCCTCGCTGCCATGAGCGCGTTCATCGTCACCTTTCCAGCAATCCTCGCAGACGCTCCAACACCCGCGCGGCGGGCAGCCCGAGTTCGCGAGCCTGTCGGGCAAGATCCTCGAGCGCGGCGTCGAGCTCCTCCAGCCGGCGCTCGTCCGAAAGTGGCCGGCGCCTGGACTCCGCCACCGCCATCCCCTTGCCACGCCGCCGGTCGAGCAGCCCCTCAGCCTCGAGCTGGCTGTAAGCGCGCGATACCGTCATCGGATTAATGGCGTGATGGCCGGCGACCTCGCGCACCGAGGGCAGCTCCTCACCGGCAGCGAGCCGCCCACTCATGATCAGCCGCCGCAGCTGCGCGGCGATCTGCTGGTAGATCGGTTCGGGGGCCGCCGGCAGGATGCTCAGCAGATCCTTATCCATCTGTATTAATACACTAATACAGTTATGGCTGCTGTGTCAAGCTGTCATTTAACCCGTGTTGCATGGTAACATGGTACATTAGTACCATCTGGCGATGAAAACCATCAACCGCAGCCAGACCGGCGTGCGCCTCGAGACGCGCCTCCTCAAGGTGCTGAAGGCGCTCGCGACCGAGCTTGACCTGTCGCTCGGCGATCTGCTCGAAGGAGTGGTGCTGCACGCCTTCGAGGGCAAGGCGCCCTTCTCGAGCGCGACGCTGAAGAAGATCAGGGCGCTGCGCGCGGTCTACGGGCTCGACCTGACGGCCAGGGACTCGCACCGCTTACGCGAGGGTGGCGATGATGCAAGCTGACTGCCCGGAACTGGAGCGCTTCGTGCGCGGCGAGGTCGATGCGGCGCAGTTTCCGCACCGCGAGCACGTGCGGATGGCCTTCGAGATGCTCAGGCGCCATGACTTCGCCGAGAGCGTGCTGCACTACAGCCGTGCGCTGCGCGCGCTCACCGCCCGCGCCGGCAAGCCCGGGGCGTTTCACCAGACGGTGACGATCGCTTTCCTATCGCTGATTGCCGAACGGATGGAAGACAGCGCGGGCGATTTCGCGGCATTTGCGCGCCAACACCCGGAGCTGCTGGAGAAGTCCGTGCTGTCCCGCTGGTACGCTCCAGAACGGCTCGCGTGCCCGGCCGCGCGGCGCATTTTCGTGCTGCCCGAGCCGGCGGCCCCGGTCGAGCGGGGTGCGGGTTGAGCGCAGCTTGAGGGGCGTGCGCGACTTGCGGATGTGGCGCAGCGCCAGCAGCACCGCGAGCACCGCCGCTTCGAGCACGCCCATGGCACCCCCGCCGCCGCCGGAGCCGCTGGCGGTGTCCGACTGCGCCGCAGGCTCTGAACCCGGAGCCGGTGACGAGGCGGGTGATGAGGGGGCTGCGGCAATCGTCAGCGTCTTCTGCGTGGCAACCGCACCACTGTTGGGCGTGGCGCTCTGGCAGACGAGGCCGAAGGTATAGCTGCCAGCAGGACCGGACTCGGTGAGTGAGCCGCTCGATTGAACCGACTGCGTGCTGCCGCCCCAGGTGCCGCCCGGGATGCCCCCGGTCAGCGTGCAGCTGGCGGCGCTCGAGGCCGTCCATGTGACGGTGAAGCTCTGCCCCGCGGTTACACGGCCTGGATTGAACGCGATCATCGGCGCCGGCGCCGATGCGGCTCCGGATGCGGCCGCCAGTAGCGGCATGCCCGGCACGGCCCGCACGCCGGTGCCGGCCGGATCGAGAACCGACTGCAGCGTCACGCCACCGGTGCTGCTGGTGCGGTCCGCGGTCGAGCTCCAGACGGCTGCGAGTGAGGTGAAATCGGCCGCGCCGTTCGAGCCGTTCGGCGCGGACAGCGGCGCGACGGGGCAAGCGCCGTAGCCGGAAGCGTCCGTGCTCTTGCGGCCGAGGCTGAGCGAGCCGACCACATGATCGTGGCTATCGAAGAGTCCGCCGCCGGAGGCGCCCGGACCGATGTTGCCCGACTGATTGACCGTCTGCAGGAAGTTGGAAACGTAGCCGGTGCCCAGATCGTCGCTCTTCTGCCAGGCAAGTGCGGTGGCATACCAGCCGACGATCTGCTGGTAATGCCCCTGGGCGTTGTGGATCGTGTAGCCCCCCTGCACCGCAGCGCCGGTGGCGTCGAAGCCTGCGAACTGCGCATCCGCCACCACCGGGTTCATATCGAGCTGGATGAGCCACGCGTCCTGCTGCTCCACTACCGTGCGCGCGCCGGTCTGGCTCGGCAGCCCGCCCCCGTAAATGGAGCCGAGAGCCGCACCGCAGGCGCTGATGGCATTCCAGTAGACCGTCACGCCGGCGGCCGCGCCCGGGTTACCGCCACCGAGCTGTCCGGTCTCGCAATGCCGCGCCGTGAGCACGTATGGGGTGTTGTCCCCCTGCACGTCGTTGATCAGGGTGCCGGTGCACTGGTAGAGATTCTCGACGACCAGGGCGAGCGTGGCCGAACTGGTCGCGGTATTGCCCGCCGTGACCTTGCACTCGTAGTTGGTGACGCAGGAGGCAGCGTCCGTCTCGCCGGCCGCCGACTGCAGGCTCTTATAGATCGGATGATCGTCGACCCCGGCGCCGATAGCGCGATAGCCGGCCTGCAGACTCACGATCTGCATGCTGACCTGGTCGCGCTCGGCGGCCGAAACGGTGAGTGTCAGCTCGAGGGTGTCGCCGGCGTGGATGCGGCTCCAGAGCTCGCCGCCGTGCAAATCCGCCGCTCGATAACTGCTGCTCGCCTGGCTGCCGGTAACGAGCAGCGTCGCGCTCTCGGGGAGCGAGGCGGCGACGGCATGAAAGGACAGCGACACCGCGGTGGGCACCTGCACGCTGTAGCGCCAGGTCGCCTCGCCATCCGCGATCGACCAGCTGCCGGAGGTGGCGGTCGAGGCCGCGTGGGGTACCGGGACTGCGAATTGGGTGGGCGAGTCGGCGGCGGCGCGGATCAGCGCGCCAAGATCGGCGCGCACCACGCTGACCGCAGCCGGCGCGGCGTGCGAGGTCGAGGCAAATATCAGCAGCAGCGTCGCGAGCGCAGCCAGCGCTACGCGCGACGGACGTGACTCCGGTCCGATGGCCCTTCTCCCTTTAATTGTTCTTTCGCTCGTCCTTGCGGCGAGCGAAGACCCCTGGCGTCACAGCGATTGTCCGCGAACTCGCGGCATCGCATGACCGGACTTACCGTAAGACAAAAGGATCCGCAAAACTGTGAAGCAGCGCGCACCCGCAGGCACATTAAGACAAACGGACTAGGGGCAGCCGCCTCATTGAGCCAGGCCGCGCAGGGCGCGCCGCGCAGGCGGACGTTGTGCGCCACGCGTCGCGCCCGTACGCTTGCACCGCGCTTGCCGGACCGCCCAGGAGAGCTGCCCCATGCGTCACTGCTGGAAGCGGATCGCCGCGGCCGTGCTGCCGGTCGCAGCCACCGTCGGCGTCGCCGCCCCCGTCGTCCCCCGGGCGATCAGCCCGGTGTTTCACCAGCTGATCGCCTTCTCGCTGCCAGCGCCATTCAAGGTTGCGTTCGAGAAGACCACCGACGGCTTCTACATCCGCGAGCACGTCCCGGAGGGCGAGACGGTCGATGAATGGTCGAAGATGATCACCCTCACCGGCGCCAGGGGTCTGTCCTACAACCCGGGAGCCTCGCCCCAGGCGTACCTGCAGGCCCTGGCGCGCGGCTTCCAACGCCACTGCCCGGATACCTTCGTGTCACTCGATCTCGGCCCGCAGCCCAACCTCCCGCAGTCTTTCGCCACCGTGGCGAGCTGCGGGCGCGTGAGCTCGGGCGGCAAGGCGCGCAGCGAGACCTCCGTCATGCTCGCCATCAAGGGTTCGGATGACTACTACACCCTGCAGTGGACCGAGCACGGCGCGGATTCGAGTCACCCGCTCGCGCTCGACAGCCGCTACTGGAGCTCGCGCCTCGCAGCGCTCGGCCCGGTGCAGCTGTGCCCGATCGTGCCCGGTGAGCCGCCGCCGTACGAGAGCTGCGTCGGCCACTGAGGCTCAGGCCGCAAGCGCCGTCCGGCGCCGGGCCCGGGCGACCACGAAGCCGAGGAGTCCCACCAGCCACGGCCAGGTGAGCTCGCCCCCGCCACCGCTCGTGCCGGCAGCGCCCGAGTGCACCACGCGCACATTGGCTCGACCGGCACGCGCCTCGGACTCAAACGCGGTGAGCGCGGCATCGAAGTGCTCGATCAATTGGTCGGCGGCGGCGCTGAACCCGCTGCTGTCCGCCTCACGGAACTCCCGCGGCATATCGTTGAGCGTCGCGCTGCCGTGGCGCGTATCGACGCCGCCGGCGCGCAGTACCAGCGAGTGCGTCGCCGGGTCGATGACGGCGAGATCGAGCAGCGTCGCGACGTCATAGCGGTCGCCCTTGATCAGGTAGGCGCCGACGATAGTGAGATAGCCGAGCGACCAGCCGTTCTCCTGGCGATGCGTCACCTGGTCGTAGGAGACGAGCGCCATGAGGTCGATCGAGTACAGGCGCTGCACCGCCTCAAGCCCGCTGAAGCCACGCTGACTCGAAAGATAGTAATCGGGAATGACCACGATCTCGCTGACAAACCGGCGGCTGCTGAAGCGCGCGCGGATGCGCTCGAGCAGTTGCTCGCGCTGCGCCGCATCCGGTCCCGCGACACCAGCGTGCGGCGGGAGAAACGCCAGCCCGACCCGCAGCGGTACGTGCAGCTCCGGAATGCTGTTGTCGCGGGGTGGCAGCTGGCCGCCTGGGTACAGGAACTCGACCAGGCTGGAAGAGCTCGCGTGGCTTGCGCCGCAGTACGGCATGCACGCCTGCATGCCGATCGCCTCGCACCCCGTCAGTCCCGCCGTGATCAGCACCACGCACATGGCTCTGAAGGCACGCATGTCGAAGTCCCCCTGTCGTGTGAAACCGCGGGGGCACTCTCAGGTGCGGTCGCTCTGCACGCTACTTCCACGGGACAGGAATTCATCAGGGCGCCTTTTGGTATCATTTAGTGATACCTGAGGCTTCCGGGAGACCCTGTGGCCGAGCGGGCATTGCTGGTTTCAGAGCTCAAGCGCGCACTACGCGAGCGTGGCATCACCTACCAGCAGGTGGCGCGTGCGCTCGGGGTGAGCATTGCGACAATCAAGCGGCGCTTCGCGCGCGGCGACTTCTCGCTGGCGCGCTTCGAGGAGATTTGCGAGCTCGCCGGAGTCGGGCTGCGCGAGCTCCTGGAGCGGGCGGAGGAGCACTCCGCTCCCACCCGGCAGCTCACCCTCACGCAGGAGCGCGAGATCGTCGCCGACCCGCGCCTGTTCCTGGTTACCTGGCTGGTGCTGAGCCGCACCCCCTTCGAGGAAATCACACGCAGCTACCGCTTCACCGAGCGCGAGCTGCTGCGCTACTTCATCCGCCTCGACCGGCTGAAGGTGATCGAGCTGCGGCCTGGTAACCGCGCGCGGTTACTGGTGAGCCGCCGCTTCAGCTGGCGGGCCGGTGGACCGGTGCAGCGCTACCTGCACCAGAAGCTGCTGCGCGAGTTCCTCGCCAGCCACTTCGTCGGGCCGCAGGAGGAATTCGTGTTCCACGGCGCCACGGTGTCGCGTGAGGTGCTCGCGCAGCTGAAGCGCGTGCAGCAGAACGCAGCGCGCGAGTGCATGGAACTCATTGAGCAGGACCGCTCACCGCTCGCCTCACGGCTCGGCGCGGCCTTCGTGCTCGCGCTGCGACCGTGGGCCTATACGGGCTTCGCCCAGTTCGAGCGCGGGGAGGCGCGCGCTCAGTAGAGCAGCAGCGATTGGCGCGCGCTGCGCCAGGCGGCCTCGTCGGGCGAAGCCAGCGCATCGAGGTCGGCCGGCGTTGCCGCCTGATCGTCCACCCAGCGCCTCAGGAGCTTGCTGCCGGTGATCACGTCGATCGCCAGCTTGCCGACCTCATACTCGTAGGGGAAATCCGCCCACAGATCGTAGTCCGGCTGCAGCCGGCGCTGCGCCTTGAGCGCAAGCGCAAACAAGCGCCAGGGCCGAAACGTCTGGTGCTCATAGAACACCGGATCCTCGACGTGCACCTGCACGCCGGCGCACAGCTGGCCGGTGTGCTTGTTGAAGGTGGGCTCGAAATAGCAGGGGCGCAAACGGCAACCGCGCAGCCACTCGGGTGCGAGCGAGCGCATCTCGCGCAGCAGCGCCGGCATGTCGAGGTCCGGCGCGCCGAGCAGCTCGAGCGGGCGCGTCGTGCCACGGCCCTCCGACAGGTTGGTACCCTCGAGCATCACCGAGCCTGAGTAGCAGCGCGCCATCCACGGGTTGGGCGCATTGGGACTTGGGTTCACCCAGGTGCGCGCCTCGAGCGGCCAGCCGTAGCCGGGCGCGCCGTCGGGCTCCCAGCCCTGCATCTGAATCACCTGGCAATCGACGTCGAGACGGAGCGACGCGACGAACCAGCGTGCCAGCTCGCCGAGGGTGAGCCCATGACGCATCGGCAGCGGACCGGCGCCGACGAAGCTCTCCCAGCCGGGACGCAGACTCAGCCCCTCAACCGGGCGACCCGCAGGATTCGGCCGGTCGAGAATCCACACCGCCTTGTGCGTGCGCGCCCCCTCTTCCAGCACGTAGCGCAGCGTCGTCATGAAGGTATAGACGCGGCACCCCAGGTCCTGCAGGTCGACGAGCAGTACGTCGAAGCTGTCCATCATGGCAGGCGTCGGCCGGCGCACGTTGCCGTACAGAGAGAACACCGGAATGTGATGCACCGGATCGGTGTAGTCCGGTGACTCGATCATGTTGTACTGCTTGTCGCCGCGCAGCCCGTGCTGCGGGCCGAAGGCGGCGCTCAGGTTGAGCCCCGGGCAGGCGGCGAGCGCATCGATCGAGTGCGTGAGATCGCGCGTCACCGAGGCGGGATGCGCGAGCAGCGCGACGCGCTTGCCGGCGAGCGGCCGGCGCAGCGTCGCATCCTCGATGAGCCGATCGATGCCGAACTTCATGGATTCTTCAGCTCGAGGGTGAAGCTGTCAGGGTCGTGGAAATCCGGATTGCCGGCTGCATGCCGCAGCGCCCAGTAGGAGAGATTACCACTGTCGTCCTCGACGACCGCGGTGAGGCCGAGGCGCAGCTGCGGCACGCGCACGAGTCCGGCGAGACCCTCGAGGTGCAGCGTCGCGGTGAGCTCCAGATGGTCGGCGGACTTGCGCGCCTGCAGACCCGGCGCGCGTGCCAGGTTGGCCGGAGCCATGCCCTCGCGGTACTCGCTGAAGTGGTACGCCGCCCATTCGAGCGACGGCGAGAAATTGAATTCGTAGTAGCCGGCGGCCGGATCTGCGGCGGCGAATACCTCGAAGCACGTGTGCCGCCACAGCCCGTCGCCGCGCGTGCCGGTGCGCGCCGCGGGAACACGCAGCCGACTCACCTCGCCATGCAGCAGGTAGTGACACACCAGCGTGTCGGGCTGCTCGAGCTGCACGTCCGCGCTGATGCCCCACACCCACTCGCCCGGGGTGTAGGGATGCGCCAGCAGCATCTGTGTCCCGTTCGCCATGCGCCGCAAGCCCTCAGAGCTCGAGCCACTCGAGGAGCGCGCGGTTGACGGCGCGCGGCTGCTCGAGTGTCGAGAGATGTCCGCACTCGCTCACCGTCACCAGCCGTGCGGCGCGGATGCCGGCGGCGATCTCGCGCGCCCGCTCCGGGGGTGTCACCTGATCCTCGGCTCCGACCAGCACCAGCGTCGGGCAGGCGATCGCGCCAAGCTGCCCCCGCGAGTCGGGCCGCCCCATGACGGCGGTCTGCTGGCGGGCAAACGCCGCGGCGCCCACCTCCTGCGCCATCAGCCGGTTTGCCTCGCGCAGCGCCGTATCGCTGCGGCGCGACGGATGCACGAGGCGCTCGAACTGTGCATCGACGACCGCCGCGAAGTCACCGGCGGCGGCCTGCGCCATCTGCGTGCGGCGCGCGGCGCTCTGCTCGGGAGTATCGGCGCGCGCCGAGGTATCGAGCAGTGCGAGCCTCGCCACCCGTTCGGGCGCCTGGCGCAGCAACTCGAAGCTCAGGTAGCCGCCCATCGACAGACCGACGAGTGCGAAGCGCGGTGGCGCACTCGCCAGGATCCGCCGCCCGATCGCCTCCATGCTGTCATCACGGGTGGGATCGGCGACCGTCACCGGCCCGCTGCGCCACAGCTCGGGGAGCTGCGGCTCGTAGAGCCGCACCGAACCGAGCAATCCTGGAATCAACACGACGGGCAGGGGCTCGCGCACGGCGGGGAGGTTAACATGTGCCCCATGAAAGCCCTCAAGACCGCCTGCCGCATCGCGCTCGCCGCGACGCTCGTCTGCGCCCTGCTGCTGCCGGTGCCGGCCGCCGCGACGCCTGTTGCGGCGTCCGCCGCCGCCGATGCGGCACTCACGCCGGCGGCGGCGGCGCGGTTCGCAGCGCTGGCGCTCAAGTGCCTGCACCAGGAATACCCGAACCACATCAGCCACACACTCAACAGCGCCGCGGACGCCCGGCCGCCGCACGAGTTGACGCCAGCCTTCTACGGCTGCCTCGACTGGCACTCGGACGTGCACGGCCACTGGCTGCTGGTGCGGCTGCTGCGTCTGTTCCCGGATGCGCCGTTCGCCGCCGCGGCCCGTGCGGCGCTCGAGCAGAGTTTCACGGCGGCGAACATCGATGCCGAGGTGAGCTACCTGCGTGGCGCCGGGCGCGCCTCCTTCGAGCGCCCGTACGGACTCGCCTGGTTCCTCGAGCTCGCCGCCGAGCTGCATCGCTCCGGGGACGCGGACGCGCGGCGCTGGTCGGCAACACTGGCGCCGCTCGAGACCGAGATCGTGGCGCGCCTTTCGAGCTGGCTGCCGAAGCTCCACTATCCGATCCGCATCGGCGAGCATGACCAGACGGCGCTCTCCTTCGGCCTCATCTGGGACTGGGCTCGCCTCACGGGCGATACACACATGCAGTCCCTGCTCGCCGACGCCGCGCAGCGCTTCTACCGCGCCGATCGCAACTGTCCGCTCAGCTACGAGCCCTCGGGTGAGGATTTCCTCTCGGCGTGTCTTGCGGAGGCGGACTTCATGCGCCGCGTGCTCGACCAGCAGGCGTTCGCGCACTGGCTGACGGGATTTCTGCCGCAGATTCCGCGCGCTGCGAGCGCCGCGGCACACGGCCCGTGGCTGCCGCCGGGCGTGGTCACGGATCGCTCGGATCCGAAGCTCGCGCACATCGACGGCTTGAACCTGAGCCGCGCCTGGATGCTGGAAGGAATCGCCCACGGCCTGCCGCCGCAGGATGCGCGTATCGCTGCGCTGCGTGCCGCGGCGGCGAGCCATCGCGATGCGGCACTGCCGGCGGTGACCGGCGAGTACTACGAGGGCGGCCACTGGCTCGGCACGTTCGCCGTCTACCTGACGAGCCACGCCGGGCTCGCGCCCTGAAGCGCCCGCTCAGCCGAGCGCGGTCTTCAGGTCCTCGATCAGGTCCGTGACGTCCTCGACGCCGACCGAGAGGCGGATGAGCGCATCGTTGATGCCGAGCGTGCGGCGCGTCGCTTCGGGGAGCGAGGCGTGCGTCATGATCCCGGGGTGCTCGATCAGACTCTCGACGCCGCCCAGGCTCTCCGCGAGTGCGAACAACCGGCAGCGCTCCAGCGCCCGGCGGGCGGCAGGCAGGCCGCCACGCAGCACCGCGGTGACGATGCCGCCGTAGCCGCGCTGCATCTGCCGGCGGGCGAGCGCGTGCTGCGCATGGCTCGCGAGTCCCGGGTAGTAGACGCGCTCTACCTCGCGGTGCTGCTCGAGGAACTGCGCGATGGCAAGTGCGTTGGCGCAGTGCCGCTCCATGCGCAGCGCGAGAGTCTTGATGCCGCGCAGCGTCAGGAAGCTGTCGAACGGGCCCGGCACGCCGCCGATCGCGTTCTGCAGATAGCCGATGCGCTCGGTGAGCTCGCTCGCCGCGGGCACCACCGCGGCACCGCCGATCGCGTCCGAGTGACCGTTGAGGTACTTGGTGGTCGAGTGCACCACGATGTCGAAGCCGTGCTCGAGCGGTCGCTGAATGTAGGGGGTGGCGAAGGTGTTGTCGCAGACGGCGAGCAGGCGATGACTGTGGGCGAGCGCTGCGACCGCGCTCAGGTCGACGAGCTTCAGCAGCGGGTTGGTGGGCGTCTCCACCCACAGCATGCGGGTATCAGGCCGGATCGCCGCCGTGAGCGCGGCCGGGTCGGTCAGATCGACGAATGACACGCTGTGGCCGGCCGAGCGCTTGCGCACGTTCTCGAGCAGCCGGTAGCTGCCGCCGTAGAGATCGTGCATGGCGATGATGTGCGAGCCCGCATCGAGGAGCTCGAGGAGCGTGGCGCTCGCGGCCATCCCCGAGGCGAACGCGAAGCCGGTGCCGCCGCCCTCGAGGTTGGCCACCGCCGCCTGCAACGCATCGCGGGTCGGGTTGCGGCTGCGCGAATAGTCGTAGCCCTGATGCACGCCGGGACTCGACTGCACATAGGTCGAGGTTGCGTAGATCGGCGGCATCACCGCGCCCGTCAGGGGATCGGGATGCTGACCACCGTGAATGACACGGGTGGCGAAGCGCTGCTCGGGGGTCTCATCGTTCATGCGTAACTCGCCGTTGCCTCAGGCTGTGAGCTCAAGTCGGTTGCCATCGGGATCGAGCACCACACTCTCATAGTAGCCGTCGCCGGTGTGCCGTGGTCCGTCGAGGACCGCAAAGCCTGCGCTGCGCAGCACGTCCGTCAGCTCATCGACGCGCGATTGTGCGCCGAGGGAGATGGCGACATGCGTCAGCCCCATGCGCTGCGCTCCGGGCTCGGAGCGCGCCGGGCGCAGCGTCGAGGTGCGCATGATCTCCAGCCGCGCGCCGCTCTCGAAGGTGAGAAACCGCGATTCGTAGCCCTTGGACGGATTGGCATACAGGGAGCCGATGGCCGCACCGAGATAGGTTGCGTAGAACACTGCGAGCCGCTCGATATCGTCGGTCCACAGCGCGATGTGCTCGATGCGGGCCACTCGAGCGCTCAGGGCGGCAGTCGCCGCCGCAGCCAGTTGAGCAGATCGATGCGCGTGACGAGCCCCTGAAACTCGCCGCCGTGCATGACGATCGCCACCATGCCGCGCTTGAAGATCTCCATGAGCTGCTCGACCGGCGCATCGGAGGGCACGGTGACCAGATGCCGCGCCATGGCCTCCGTCACCGGCTCGTTGAAGTGCTGCGGGTTGTCGACCACCTCGAGCAGGATGTCCTCCTCGTCGACGATGCCAACGATGCGCCCCTCCTGCATCACCGGCACCTGCGAGATGTCGTAGAGCTTCATGCGCCGGTAGGCCGCGAGCACCGTCTCGGTGGAGTTCACCGTAACCGCGGCCCGATCCTTGTGGCGGCGCACGATCAGATCGCGCAGGTCGCCGTAGCTCTCGCGCTCGAGGAACCCCTGATCGAGCATCCAGTAGTCGTTGTAGACCTTCGACAGGTACTTGTTGCCGCTGTCGCAGACGAAAGTGACCACGCGTTTCGGCGTGCGCTGTTCGCGGCAGTAGCGCAGCGCCGCACTCAGCAGCGTGCCGGTGGAGGTGCCGGCGATCACGCCTTCCTGGCGCAGCAGCTCGCGGCAGGTGGCGAAGGCCTCGGCGTCCGCGATGGTGTAGGTCACGCTGACGCGCGAGAAGTCCGCGACCGGCGGCACCGAGTCGCCGCCGATTCCCTCGACCAGCCAGGGCGTCATCTTCTCCGGCAGCTTGCCGCTGCGCGCGAAGCTCGCCAGCCCCGAGCCGGCGGGATCGGCAAGCACCATCTGCACCTGTGGCGCGGTGCGCGCAAAGAAATGCGACAGCCCCGCGAGCGTGCCGCCGGTGCCGACCCCGCACACCACGGCATCCAGCCGGCCGTCCATCTGCTCCCAGATCTCGGGCGCGGTGGTCTCCTCGTGCGCCTGCGCGTTGACCGGATTGCCGAACTGGTTCACGAAGAAGGAGTTTGGTGTCTCGTGCGAGAGCCGCTCGGCGACGTCGCGGTAATACTCGGGGTGTCCCTTGCTCACGTCCGAGCGCGTCATCACCACCTCGGCACCCATCGCCTTCAGGTGAAAGATCTTCTCCTGACTCATCTTGTCGGGAATCGCGAGGATGAGGCGATAACCCTTCTGCGCCGCGACCAGCGCGAGCCCAAGTCCCGTGTTGCCGGCGGTCGCCTCGATGAGCACGCTCCCCGGCCGGATGTGGCCGGCGCGCTCGGCGGCCTGGATCAGGTACAGACCGATGCGATCCTTGATGGAGCCGCCGGGATTCTGATTCTCGAGCTTGAGGAACAGCTCGCAGGGGCCGGTGTCGATGCGGCGCACGGCCATGAGCGGCGTGTGCCCGATCATCTCCAGCACATTGCCGTAGCAGAGCGGGGCCATGTTCGGTCCTTCGCCCCGGGGCGCACGGGCGCGAACCATCAGCGCGCGGCGGTCCGGGTCGGGATGGATGGTGGGCGCAGATTGTACGGTCAGGCGAGTTCGACGGCGACCAGAAGTCCGCCCGTCAGCCAGCCGTTAAGCAGCGTCACGGCGGTCGCCGGTGCGGCGGAGGCGCCCTGCGCCTCGGCGAGCAGCTCGCAGAGCTCGCCGAAGCTGCACCCGGTGCGCAGCGCATCGAGCGCCCGTGCCTCGGTGCGCTCGAGCGAGCGAAACCAGGTCTTGAGATCGCGCCGCCACGCGAGCCACTCGACCGGCTCGGCGAGCACCTGGAGCTCGGGGCGCTCGCCGCCCTCGGTGAGCGCCTTCCACAGCTGCGGCGCATTCCACTTGAGTGCCAGCCGTCGCACGCTCGGGTGACACACGAAGCGCAGGCGCGCCCAGTCCTGCGGGGCGAGCGTGGCGAGCGCCTGCGGGCCGACCGCCTCGGCATCCGCCGCGTCGAAGACCTCGGTCAGTGCCCATTCCCAGCGCGCCAGCTCGGCGAGCAGCGGCACATCGGAGTAGTCGGCGTCCCTGGCGAGAAACTCCGCGAGCGCCTCACCGTAGTGGCGGATCGAGAAATACGGCGAGTCGTGGGTGCTCACATAGCGGGCGCCGAGCGCCTGGAAGTCGTCCTCGCCGAGCAGCTCGGCGAGCGCCGGGTAGTTGCTCCCGAGCGCATCGATCAGGCGGCTGCCGTACGCGCCGGCGTAGATTCCGAGGCGCGTCTCGAGCGGGACACGCTCGCTGCCGATCACGCGTGCCTCGATGGCGCGCGTACCGCGCAGCAGATACTCCTGGAACTCGCCCTGCAGCCGTGCCAGATCGGTCACGGCGCGCCCACTGACAGCGGCCGCGGCGCGCGCGCGGCAGCGGCCGGCGGCACTGCCTCCGCGAGCACCCGCGCGCTGAGTGCGCGCGCCTGCTCGAGCTCGGCGCACAGCTCCGCGAGCGGCGGGATGTGATCGTCGCGCTCGATCATCGTCGACACCGCCCCGCAGCGGCGCAGTGCGGCTGCGTACAGGTCCCATACGGCATCCCGAACGGGGTGATCATGGGTGTCGACCAGATAGTCGCCGTGGTCCTCATGTCCGGCGAGATGAATCTGCTGCACGCGCTCGGGCGGAATCGCGTTCAGGTACTCAAGCGGATCGAACTCGTGGTTCACCGAGCTCACATAGATGTTATTGACGTCGAGCAGGATCAGGCAGTCGGCGCGGGCGGCGATCGCCGCGAGGAACTCCCACTCGGTGAGCGGCGCGTCGCGAAAGCTCACGTAGCTCGAGACGTTCTCGAGCAGAATCCGCCGCTCCAGCACCTCCTGCACGGTGCGTACGCGCCGCACCACGTGCTCGAGTGCCTCTTCGGTGTACGGCAGCGGCAGCAGGTCGTGCGTATTGCGCCCGGCGACCCCGGTCCAGCACAGATGATCCGACACCCACTCGGGCTCGAAGCGCCGGGCGAGCGCCTTCAGCTGCCGCAGGTACTCGTAGTCAAGCGGCGCGCTGCTGCCGATCGAGAGCGATACGCCGTGCATCGCCACCGGAAAGCGCTCGCGGATGCGGCCGAGGTAGTGCAGCGGCTTGCCCCCCGGCACCAGATAGTTCTCGGTGAGCACCTCGAGCCAATCGACCGGCGGGCGCTCCGCGAGGACCGCCTCGTAATGCTCGACCCGCAGGCCGAGCCCGAATCCCAGTGAGGGGCGGGTCAGCATTCGTTGTCTCGCTGTAGCGGAGTGATTGTAGCGCCTGGCTGCATACAGTAGACCGGGCGATTGAGTACTGGATTGCTCGGCGTGTCCGCGTAGCGGAGGATTGGGCGTCCAATCGGCGTTTACGCCGCCGCCGCACCGATCGCGGCACCCCTCGGCCGCCGCCGCCGGCACCCGGAAATCGATTATAATTTCTCTTGGGTGCGTCCGCCTGTCGCACCCCACGACTCCTCAACTGACGGTGACGGAATGACCGACGCTTCCGGCGACGCGATCCGCGTGCGTGGCGCGCGCCAGAACAATCTGAAGAGCCTCGATCTCGACATCGCGCTCAATGAGCTCGTGGTCGTGACGGGCGTCTCTGGCTCAGGCAAATCCTCGCTCGTGTTCGACACCTTGTACGCCGAAGGCCAGCGCCGCTACGTCGAGACCTTCTCGCCCTACGCGCGGCAGTTCCTCGAGCGCATGGACAAGCCGCAGGTCGACTCGATCGCCGGGATTCCGCCGGCGATCGCGATCGATCAGACGAACCCGGTGCGCACCTCGCGCTCGACCGTCGGCACGATGACCGAGCTCAATGACCACCTGAAGCTGCTGTTTGCGCGCGCGGCGCAGCTCCACTGCCGGCGCTGCGCCCGGCCGGTACGGCGCGACAGCGCCGAGAGTATCTACACCGATCTCATCTCGCGGGCGCAAGCCGCCGGCGACCCGCGGCTGCTGCTCACCTTCCCGGTGGCAGTCCCGGCGAGCTTCAGCGAGGCGGAGGTACGGGAGCTGCTGGCGCGCCAGGGGTACACGCGGCTGCTGGAGTCGGCATCGGGCGCGCCCGCGGCCGCGCCCGAGGACGGCCCGCGGCGCAGCGCATCGAAGCGCCGGCGCGCCAAACCCACGGACGCACCCTCGAGGACTCTCGAGGTGGTGCAGGATCGCCTGCGCGCCGGCGCGGCCGATCGCGGCCGGCTGCTGGAATCGCTCGAGGCGGCGCTGCGCGTCGGGCGCGGCCGTGTCAACGTGGCTGTCGTCGATGCGTCCGAGTCGCCGCAGGTGCGGGATACCTGGCGCTACTCGAGCGAGCTGCACTGCGCGCACTGCGATCTCAGCTATCGCGAGCCGACGCCGAGCGAGTTCTCGTTCAATTCACCGCTCGGCGCCTGCGACACCTGCCGCGGCTTCGGTCGCACCATCGGCATCGACTACGGGCTCGTGATCCCGGACGACAGCAAATCGCTGCGCGGCGGCGCCATCCGGCCGTGGCAGACCAAGTCGTACGCCGAGTGCCAGCAGGACCTGGAGAAGTACGCCAAGCTGCGTGGCATTGCGCTCGACACGCCCTGGCGCGAGCTCTCCGCCGAGGCTCGCCGCTGGGTGATCGAGGGCGAAGGCGCCTGGAACCGCAAGGTGTGGTACGGCGCGAAGCGCTTCTTCGCGTGGCTCGAGACGCGCGCCTACCGCATGCACGTGCGGGTACTGCTGTCGCGCTATCGCGCCTATACGCCCTGCACCGCCTGCGAGGGGGCACGCCTCAAGACCGAGGGGCTGCTGTGGCGCGTGGGCTCGCGCGAGCTCGCCGCCCGGGCGCTCGGCGCCCGGCCGAGGTTTCGCCCGGTGGGCACCGAGTGGAGCGAGGCGACGCTCGCCGCGCTCCCGGGACTGTCGATCCACGATCTGGTGCTGCTGCCGGTGGAGCGCGCCCATGAGTTCTTTGGCGAGCTCGCGCTGCCGCGCCCGCTCGATGAGGCCACCGAGCTGCTGCTCGGTGAGATCCGCGGGCGCTTCCGTTACCTCGCCGACGTCGGGCTCGGCTATCTGACGCTCGACCGGCAGTCGCGTACCCTCTCGGGCGGCGAGGTGCAGCGGATCAATCTCACCACCGCGCTCGGCACCTCGCTCGTCAACACACTGTTCGTGCTGGATGAGCCTTCGATCGGGCTGCACCCGCGCGACATGCAGCGGGTCATCGGCGTGATGAAGCGCCTGCGCGATGCCGGCAATTCACTCGTCGTGGTCGAGCACGACCCGCAGATCATGCTCGAAGCCGACCGTATCCTCGACCTGGGTCCCGGCGCCGGCGAGCGCGGCGGTGAGATCGTCTTCTACGGCAGCCCCGCGCAGCTGCGCACCGATGAGCGCTCGCTCACCGGACAATACTTAAGCGGCCGGCGCAGCGTGGTGCCGCCGCAGCCGCGCGCCAGCGCGGCGCGCTCGAGCGCCGACGGCGGCGCCGTCGCCGAGGCGCGCGCCAACCGCTGGCTCGAGCTCAAGGGCGTGAGCGAGCACAACCTGAAGAATCTCGACGTGCGCATCCCGCTCAAGCGCCTGGTGGTGGTTACCGGGGTGTCGGGCTCGGGAAAATCGACACTCGTCGAGGATGTGCTCTACCCGGCGCTTCTCAAGTACCGTGGCAAGCCGACCGAGGCGCCCGGCCGCTTCGCCGGACTTGCGGGGGCCGAGCTCATCGACGATGTGGTGATGGTCGATCAGAACGCAATCGGCCGTACGACGCGCTCCAACCCCGCCAGCTACGTCGGCGCCTTCGATGCGATCCGCGCGCTGTTTGCCACCGAGCCCGCGGCCCAGGAGCGCAAGTACACCGCCGGCACCTTCAGCTTCAATTCCGGCAACGGCCGCTGCCCGACCTGCAGCGGCAACGGCTTCGAGCACGTCGAGATGCAGTTCCTCTCGGACGTGTACCTGCGTTGTCCGGACTGCGACGGCCGGCGCTACCGCGACGAGGTGCTCGACATCCGCCGCGAAGGGGCCGATGGCCGCCGCGCCAGCATCGCGGACGTTCTCAACATGACGGTGACCGAGGCGAATGCCTTCTTTGCAGACGCGCCCGAGCTGGCAGCGCGCCTCGCACCGCTCGCCGACGTCGGGCTCGAGTACCTGAAGCTCGGCCAGCCGGTACCGACCCTCTCGGGCGGCGAGGCGCAGCGCCTGAAGCTCGCCGGTCACCTGGCGGCAGCCGGCTCGGTGCTCTCCTCGACCACGCACCGCGGCAAGCTGTTCCTGTTCGATGAGCCGACGACGGGACTGCATTTCGAGGACGTCGCCAAGCTCCTCAAGGCGTTCCGCAAGCTGCTCGCAGCCGGCCACTCCCTGCTCGTCATCGAGCACAACCTGGATGTGATCGGCGCCGCTGACTGGCTCATCGACCTGGGTCCCGAAGGGGGCGATCGGGGCGGCGAGCTGGTCTGCTGCGGAACCCCCGCCGAGGTGCGCGCCAATCCGGCCTCGCACACCGGGCGCGCGCTCGAGGCGTACGTCCAGGCGCTGTCGCGTGCGCACCACCCGACGCCCGCCGAGCCCGCGCGCGCGGTGGCCGAGCCGCGGGCGCGCTACGGCGGCAACGGCGCTGCGCGGCGCGCGGTGCTGATTCACAAGGCGCGCGAGCACAACCTGAAGAACATCGACGTCGAGATCCCGCGCGATCGCTTCACGGTGATCACCGGCGTATCGGGCTCGGGCAAGTCGACGCTCGCCTTCGATATTCTCTTCAACGAAGGCCAGCGCCGTTATCTCGAGTCGCTCAACGCCTATGCGCGGCAGTTCGTGCAGCCGGCGGCGCGCCCGGACGTCGATGCGATCTTCGGCATCCCGCCGACGGTGGCGATCGAGCAGCGCACCAGCCGCGGCGGCCGCAAGAGCACCGTGGCGACGCTCACCGAGATCTACCACTTCATGCGGCTGCTGTACGTGAAGCTCGGCACGCAGTACTGCCCGGATTGCGATGCCGCCATCGAGCCGCAGAGCGCCGCCTCGATCGCGGCACGGCTGCTGCGCGAGTACCGCGGCCGCATGATCAAGCTGCTCGCGCCGCTCGTGGTGGCACGCAAGGGCTACTACACCGATCTGGCGCGCTGGGCGGCGAAGAAAGGCTTCAAGGCGCTGCGTGTCGACGGCGAGATGCTGCCGACCTCGCCCTGGCCGCGCCTGTCGCGCTTCCGCGAGCACACGATCGAGCTGCCGGTGGCGGAGCTTGTGGTGGGTGCCAGGACGGATGCCGCGCTGCATGCCGCGCTGGCGCGGGCGCTCGATTTCGGCAAGGGACTGCTGCACGTGCTCGCACCGCGATCGGCCACGGTGACCGTGTTCTCCACCAAGCGCGCCTGCCCCTCCTGCGGCCGCAGCTTCGCCGAGCTCGATCCGCGCCTGTTCTCCTTCAACTCCCGCCACGGCTGGTGCGCGAGCTGCTATGGCACCGGGGTCGAGATGCCGGGGTTCGACGGCGAGCAGAGCGGCGAGGAGCCGTGGTGGAACGAGTGGTACGCGACCGAGGTCAAGGTGTGCGGCGCCTGTAAGGGGCAGCGTCTCAACCCGGTCGCGGTCAACGTGCGCTTCCGCGGCCGCTCGATCGCCTCACTCGCCGCCGAGTCGGTGGCCGACAGCGCCGCGTTCTTTGCCGACCTGCGCCTCAAGCCCCGCGAGCGCGAGATCGCGCGCGATCTGCTCGCCGAGATCCGCGCACGGCTCAGGTTCCTCGACCGTGTCGGTCTCTCCTACCTCGAGCTCGACCGCGCCGCCCCGACGCTCTCCGGCGGCGAGGCGCAGCGTATCCGGCTCGCCGCGCAGCTCGGCTCGAACCTGCAGGGCGTGTGCTACGTGCTCGATGAGCCGACGATCGGGCTGCATCCGCGCGACAACGAGATCCTGCTCGACTCACTCACCGAGCTCGCCGGCCAGCGCAACACGCTGGTAGTGGTGGAGCACGACGAGGAGACCATCCGCCGCGCCGACCATGTGCTCGACCTCGGGCCGCAGGCCGGCGTGCGCGGCGGGGAGGTGGTCGGCTCGGGAACGGTGCGCGACCTGATCGCCAATCCGCGCTCGATCACCGGCCGGTTTCTGCGCTCCCCGCTCATGCATCCCGCCCAGCCGCACCGCGCGGTGGGCGCCGACACGGCGCACCTGACACTCGAGCGGGTCAAGCTCCACAATCTGCGTGGCGCCGATGTACGCATCCCGCTCGGTCGGCTGGTGGTGATCACCGGTGTCTCCGGGTCGGGCAAGTCGACCGTGGCGCGCGATGTGCTGTATGCGAGCCTGAAGCGCCTGCTGGCCGGTGGCCGTGGGCGGCGGCGGCGCGCCGGCAGCGCACTGGCCGTCGGCTGCGCGGCGGTGCGCGGCCTCGAGCAGATCGGGCGCGTGCTCGAGGTCGATCAGACGCCGATCGGCAAGACGCCACGTTCCTGTCCGGCGACCTACATCGGCCTGCTCGATGACATCCGCCGCATCTACGCCGGCACGACCGAGGCGCGCATGCGCGGCTACAGCGCCAGCCGCTTCTCCTTCAATACCGCCGGCGGCCGCTGCGAGGCGTGCGAGGGCCAGGGCGTGAAGACCATCGAGATGAGCTTCCTGCCCGATGTGAAAGTGCTGTGCGACGTGTGCGGCGGCAAGCGCTTCAACTCCGAGACGCTCAGCGTCCTGTGGCGCGACAAGAGCATCGGCGACGTACTGGCGATGGACGTGGACGATGCGGTCGAGTTCTTCGCCGCGCACGCGCGCGTGCACCGGGCGCTGAAGCTCCTGCGGGACGTCGGGCTCGGCTACCTCACCCTCGGGCAGCCGAGCCCCACCCTGTCCGGCGGCGAGGCGCAGCGCATCAAGCTGGTCGCCGAGCTCTCCAAGGTGCGCGATGACGAGCTGCCGGGCCTGCGCGCGGCCGCACGCCATACGCTGTACGTGCTCGATGAGCCGACCGTCGGGCTCCACATGGCCGACGTCGAGAAGCTGATCCACGTGCTGCACCGCCTGGTTGCGGCCGGCAACACCGTGGTCGTGGTCGAGCACAACCTGGACGTGATGGCCGAGGCCGACTGGATCATCGACCTTGGGCCTGAGGCGGGCGCGGGCGGCGGCCGCATCGTCGCGCAGGGGCCGCCGGCGCACATCGCGCGGCGCCGCAAGTCCTCGCACACCGGGCGAGTGCTGGAAGCATTCCTGCGCGAGCGGACCAGTAAGATCGCACCGGCTGCCTGAGGCCGCAGACGCCCCGGTGGGGTAACCTGTGCCCTCATGGCGCATGATCTCGTCTGCTGGAAATGCGGCGCTTCGCTCAGCGAGCTGACTCTGCCGCTGCGGCGGCTGGATGAATGCCCGAAGTGCCGTGCCGAGCTGCACGTGTGCCGCATGTGCGTCGACTACGATACGCGGGTCGCCAAGCACTGCCGCGAGCCGACCGCCGAAGAGGTGAGCGACAAGACGCGTGCCAACTTCTGCGATCACTTCAAGCCGCGCGCCGCCGCCTACATACCGCCGAACACCGCCGAAGTCGACAAGTCGCGCGCCGAGCTCGACAAGCTGTTCGGCAAGCGCTGAGGCGGTCGCGCGGCTCGAGCCGCCGGCGTGGCTGTCATGGCCTCGGGCTTGGCCATACCGGCGCAGCCATTTAGGAGCGCGCTCAGGAGTGCTGCGGCCTGCGGCTTGCGAGGCATGACAGAGCTCCCGCGCCACGCCCGTTGTGTTGGTTTGGGAGCGCGTGACCTGGCCAAGTATAGGCAGGCCTGCGCCGGATGAGCGCCGCGCGGTTACGTGAGCTCGGAGGCGGGAACTACTGCTTCTTTACGCGCTCGCTGAGCCGGTCGAGCAGCCGCGCGAACGCCGAGTTCTTCTGCACCTCGACCTGCAGGTGCCGCACGCCGGTGTCGTTGAGCGTCGCGCTGCGGTCGTCCTCGATGGTGAGCTGGGTCGCCCCGAGGATCTCGAGTGTCTCCTCGAGCGAGGGACCGCCGCGGCGATCGCGGGCTCCGACCCGACCGCGGGAACGAGCGCCGCCCGGCGCGGGACGCGCGGGCGTCCCGGCCTTGGTCGCGGGGGACCGCACGGTGGCCCCGGGCGCCTTCAGCCGCGCAGCCGCCGGCAGGTTCAGCGGCTCATCCTTCATGTCGATGAGCTTGAACTCGTCCACCTCGGTGCGCCGCGGAGCTTCGGGGACGGCGAGCCTGGCTGCTTTCTTGTCGGCCTCGGTCGCGCGGGTGCGCTCCGCCGGGCTCACCGGCACGACGGCCACCGAGCCGAACTCCGAGCGCACGTAGTAGGCAACCTGCTTGGCGGAAATCGCATCGCTGAAGAAGCCGAGGCGCAGCCCGTACCAGTGCCGGCCCTCGCGGCTGCCTTCAACCGTATAGAGCGTGTAGGCGCCGAAAATCGCGAGTGGCGGTACCTTCTCGAGCTCGACCGGCTGCACGGACCACTGCAGCTGTACGGCAAACCATACCGGCGCGTTGGCGACTACCGCTTCCTTGAGGGCCTTACGCGTGCCGGTGTCATCGGGCTTGAGCAGCGGGATGTTTCTTGCCTGACCGTCGGCGGGGCTCTCGATGTCGGCCGGGCGCCGGTCCTCGAGCACCCGCAGCACCTGCGTGTCGCTCAGTGCGGCCTCGGGGGCCGGCGTGCTGCGCGGCGCTACCGGGGCGTGCATCAGGCGCGTCTCGCCCGTGGTGCTGGTCTCCCCGAGTGCGGCGAGCACATCGCGTACGTTGGAGTCTGCGAACACCGGCTTCGGCGGCACGCGGGGCGGGGCGGGGCGCGCAGCCGGGGCGGGCGCCGGGCGGCTCGCTGCGACCGGCCGCGAAGCGACAGCCGGGCGCGGCGCGGCAGCCGCGGCAGGCCTTTGCATCGGTGCGCTGCGCGCGGGAAGCGGACGCGCGGGGGCCGCACGCGCGGCAGCCGGGATCACCGGCGGCGCCGGACGCGGCCGGACAGCGGGCGCGGCGGCCGGCGCTCGCGTTGCGGGCGCAGCTACCGGAACCTGCGGCCGCTGAGCGGCTGCTACCGCGGGGCGGGGCGCGACACGAACGGGTTGCTGCGGGGCGGCATGCACCACGGGAACCCGCACGGCCGGCGGGGGACCGGCCGGCGGCCTGGCCGCGGCGGTCGGCACGGCCGCGCGCGCAACCGGACGCGGCGCGCTGGCAACACCCGGCTGGGGACCGGCCGCGTGGCGCGCCTGATCGGCGGCGGCGGCAGTGGCGCGCTCGCGGAGCTTGCGTCCCGGAGCCTCACCGGCCCACGCGCCGGGATAAATCTCGCGCACTACGTTCAGCCACTCTTCGGCTTCCGCGAGCGTCGCGAAGTAGCCCATGTGCAGCCGGAAGCGCTCACGGCCCTCCTCGAAACGGCGACTCACGAAGAAGTTGAAACGCTTGAGCTCGGGCAGCTCGGTCTGCGCCAGCGCCATCGGCGTGCTGGATGAGCACAGGTTGAGTACGAACGGGCCCGTGGCCGCTGTGAGCGGCGGCGCTTCACCCGCAGTGGCGCCGGACATGGCGTCAGGTGCCAGCTCTGGCAGTGGTGTCATTAGCTTCCCCGGACAAAAACCAAATCCCTGAAATAACCTCACCGGTGCCCCGGGACTTGCGGATCTGACGGAGAAAATAAGGGGAGTGCGAGCGCTCGCGCCTTGGTGCGCGATCGTGGCAGCCCCGCCGTCGTAGAACCCAGAGTCCTTTAGACCGGTGGCTTTGCGTCCCCGCCTTTCGACGGGTTTGCCCTTGTCACGCGTGCAGTGTCAAAGCGTCGCACTTTGCAGTCAAGTACGGTGTGCGCATTTTTGATGTGCAGCCGTTGACATATGGTGCATCGAGCGCGCGAGCGCTTTATGTCTCACTGCGGCGACACGCGTGAGGCCGGCTACCAGAAGCGTCCCGCGCTCGAGAAATGTTGGCGGTAGTAGCCGCGGCTCAACTCGCCGTATGCGACCGCACTTCCCGCGCGCGGCGCATGAATGAAGCGCCCCGCGCCGGTGTAGATGCCCACATGGTCGACGCTGCCGGAGTGGATATGGAAAAAGACCAGGTCGCCGGGCGCCAGCTCATGCGGCGCAACCGGTCGGGCCGCGCGCTGCTGCTCGCGCGCAGTACGGGGAATTGCCACACCCAACTGCTCGTGTACGTAGCGCGCGAGCCCGCTGCAATCGAAGCCCGCGGCGTCGGCGCCGCCGAACTGATACGGCGAGCCGACAAGCGAAACCGCCAGCGCGGCAATTGCGGCGCCGGGGTCAGGCGGAGGCGCGGGGCGCCGGGGTTCACTGACACACGCCGTGAGCGTGAGCGAGGCCGCAAGGAAAATGCCGGCAGCACCGGGTGCGCCGGTGCGAGGCATCAGCGGGCGCGGGCGGGCTTTCGAGGCGGCGCCGCCGCCGGAGCGCGCGAGGTGAGTCGTGCCAGCTGCTGGATGCCCGCGTAGGTATAGCGCTGCACGCCCTTGCGCCCCGCGCGCGAGGCGCCGACCACGGCGGCGGCAACGGTGCGCGCCGAAATGCCCCGATAGACGATCCGGTTGCCGGTCATGAGGAGATTGCTGAGCGGCGTGAGCGCCATCGCCATCAGCTCGAGCGGGCGCATCTCGTGGCGCCAGCCCATGAGGAGCCCGGGCTGCAGGATGTCGAGCGCCTCGAAACCGAGCGACTCGAGCTCCTCCTCCATCTCGCCCTTGGTGCGCAGATAGAAATTCCGGGATTTGGGGTTCGCGCCCGCGCTCGAGACGACGACGAAGCGCTGCGCGCGCGCGGCCAGCGCGGCGCGGGCGAAGGACACGACGTAGTCGACGTCGACCTCACGGAAACTGTCGCGCGAGCCCGCCCGCGCACGGGTGCTGCCGAGACAGCACAGGGCAACGTCGCACACCGTGCCCTGCAGCTGCGTCTCGAGACGATCGAACTGCACGATGCGGTTGGCAAGGCGCGCGTGCTCGCGCTGCAGCGGCCGGCGCGTCACGGCGATTACGCGCGAGAAGTCGGACGCGCCGAGCAGCATATCGAGCACATGACCGCCCGTGAGCCCACTCGCGCCCGCGAGCAGCGCAACCTGCGTCTGGCCATCCGCCATCGTCATCCCCGTGCCGCGCCGCGGCTTGTTCTGACACGAGCTTAGCGAGTGCATGCCGCGCGCGGCAAGGCGTACCGGCTACCAAGTGAGCTGCAACTGCGCACCGGCCTGGCCCGGTGGGCGAAACCGCGTCGTGTCGAGCGCGCCGCGCGCTGTGGAGTTGAGTTTGAGGCGCTGGCAGGCCAGTTTGAAACGACTTCTGAGCAACAGGGCGAGGGGCCCGGTACCCCCCATCCGCGACCCGAAGCGCGCGTCGTTCTCCCGCCCCTCGCGCATGTCCCGGATCATGGACATGACGTGCGCGGCACGCTCGGGGTAGTGCTCGGCAAGCCACTCCTTGAAGAGATCCTTCACCTCGTAGGGCAGGCGCAGCAGCGTGTAGCCGGCCCAGAGGGCCCCCGCCGCGGCGCAGGCCTCCAGGATCCGCTCCATCTCATGGTCGGTGAGGGCCGGGATCACCGGCGCGACCATGACGCCCACCGGGACCCCGGCCGCCGACAGCGCCGCGATGGTCCGCAGGCGCGCCGCCGGAGATGCGGCCTGGGGCTCGAGGCAGCGCTTGAGCTCATCGTCGAGAGTCGTGACGCTCAGCGCGACGCTCGCGAGGTTGTCGCGTGCCAGATCCGACAACAGATCCAGGTCCCGAACGACGAGTGCGCTCTTGGTGATCACCGCGACCGGGTGGCGGGTCTTCGCGAGCACCTCGAGGATCGAGCGCGTCACCTTCATCCGCTTCTCGACCGGCTGATAGGGGTCGGTGTTGGCGCCGAGGGTGATGGATTTGCAGACGTAGCTGGGCTGCGCGAGCTCCGTCTCGAGGGTCTTCGCGGCGTCGGCCTTGTAGAAGAGCCGCGTCTCGAAGTCTATGCCGGGCGAGAGGCCCATATAGGCATGACTCGGACGCGCGTAGCAGTTGTGGCTCACAACACCGTTAGCGATGAAATCCTCGGTCTCGGTGGTGATGTCGTAGAGGCGCATCGCCCTCAAGGGCTCGATGCTTACAACCCGGAGGCCCTCACCACTCATGACCGCCCGGCCCGCCAGGTCGAACTTGCGCGTGATCGCCGGAGAGACGCTGTGAAAAAAGCGCAGATGCTCCTTCAGCCCCCCGGTCACTCTCACGACGTCGATGGGCTTGTGATCCTCGTGGTGAACGTGCTCCACGACGAATCTGAAGTTGAAAGCTCTCAGACATCTTTCGATCCAACCGATGATCTGGGCGTCCGTGTTGGAAATGCGAAAAGCACCCTGGCTCAGCGAGCCCTCCGCGTCGAAGATTCCGGCGAGAAATCCCGCCATCCAGCCGGTTGTCGGCGCCGGCGGCCAGGCAGCCAAGCGGTAAATCGCCTGCACGTTTGCGATGCTTCCTGTCCGGATGCCGTGCATCGCGCGATGGTTACCCACTGCGGCCTGGAACTCGAACCCGCAGCTGAAGACCTCGAAGTCCATGAGGTAATTGCGCGCCCTCACCAGCGCTTCAGTGTCGCAAAGCGCGCGACGGACCTGATGAATCCGGGCGGGTCGTCCGTTGCCGCGCCGATAGTTGTGGATTCCCAGCTGAGCGTCCCCGCGGACCATTCCGCAGAGGTAGCCGCGGCGGTATTCCTCATCCTGAGCCACAGAACGCGCGAACATACCGGTCCCAACCAGCTTGTTTAGACAAGTCAGATGCGGTCTGCGATGCCGGCCGTGTTCCCGTCCCGTCACAAACTTCCAACCGCGGTTGGACAGAAACCGGTGATCGCCGCTCGTCACCAGTGTGGTTCCGTCCTCCAGCGTGGTTTGAAAGGCGCGCTTGATGGCGCTCCAGTGCGCAAGAACACGCGACAGGACGTACCGCCGATGGCGTCCCACCCGTCGCGTGCCGTAGACCTGATCGCCCACGCGCAGCTGCGCCAGCGGTCGGATGCGTCCATCGCCCATCAGGATCGGCGTGTCACCGCTCATGCAATAAGGGCACGCATGCGCACAGCCCCGATAGGGATTAATAGACTGCTCGAACGGAATGTCCGGCGAATCGTTCGTCGTGATCACGCCGCGCGCGCGATCCGGCTCGAGGGTGGTCGGAATGCGCTCCGGCGATTCTTCCTGGTACCAGCCGTCGTCGACCGCGCTCAGTTGGTGGAGGTCGAAGCGCGGCGGAGGATTGGTGAGTGCTCCGTGGCCCTTACGGGCGCGCGGGCGGTCGTTCATACGGGCCATTTAGATACTGTAAACCCATACAGTATCAGCGCGTCAAGAGAAGATAACTAAATGAATTAACTAATTATTCTCTCGTGATTTGAGGCCGGAACCAGCCTCCGGCATCCGCCTTACTTCACCAGCCGCAGCGAGAACGGATAGTGATAGTGGACGCCCTCGCTCGCACGGATTGCGGCGGTGAGCGTCAAAACGAGCCAGGCGATGATGAGCGCACTGCCGAGAAGGAAACCGATGAAAACCAGCGCGGCGAACGCGCAGACGATCGCAGCGAGCGAGACCGTGATGTTGAAATTGAGGCTCTCGCGCGCCTGCTCGCCGATGAAGCTCGACTCGCCGCGCTTGGTCATCCACACGAACCACGGGCCTGCGACGTTGCCGATGACGGGCACCACGAGCCCGACGAATGCCGCGAGATGCGCGAGCATCCCCCAGGTGCGCTCGTTCTCCGTCGGCCCGGCGGGCGACACAGGGCTCGGATTGGCCTCGCTCACGCTCGCAGCCTAACGCATTTCCAACTGCCCCGCGCATGGCATGATTTGCACCGTGGAGAGCCTGCGAAACGACACCACCGGGCCTGCGCCCGCCGCCGAGTTGCTGAGTTACCTCGCGGTGGCGCCGCTGCTCGCGTCCCTGGCGTGCGTGGCCCTGCTCGGCGATTACACGGGGCGCGAGCTCGCGCAGCGCGCCGCGATCGCCTGGGGCGCGGTGCTGCTCGCCTGCACCGGCGCCGTGCACTTCGGCCTCGCGCTGGCCGGACGGCTGCCGGCGACTCCCGTGCGCACGGTGGCCTCCGCCGCGCCCGCGGTCGTCGCGACGCTGGCGGTGGTCGCCGGCGGGCAGCGCGCGCTCGCCCTGCTGGTGGTCGGTTTCGGGGTCTTCTGGCTGTACGAGCACCGCTCTCTCGGCGCGCTGTTGCCGCCGGCTTACCTGAGCTTGCGGCGCAACCTGAGCGTCGCGACCTGCGCGCTGCTGGCGCTGACGCTCATCGCCTCGGACGCCGTGGGCCTGCTGTGACGGAGCGCCGATGATCGAGGAGCTGGTGTCGGTCCCGTGGCTGCGGCGCCTGCTGACGGTCGTGCTGCTCGCCGGACTGCTGCTGCTCGGTTTCCGCGTTCTCGATCCGTTCATCGTGCCCCTGGTTTGGGCCGGCATCCTCGCCTTCGTCACCTGGCCGGCGTACGTCTGGCTGCTCGGCAAGTGCCGCGGCCGCAGCACCATCGCTTCACTGCTGATGACCGCGGTGGTGTCGGCTGCGGTGATCGCCCCGCTCGCCTGGCTCGTCGTCGTGGTGCGCCTGGAGCTCGAGCGTGCCTACCACGAGCTGCAGGCGCTGCTCGCCAGTGGCGGCATGCAGCTGCCGCCGCTGCTCCTTCGGGTGCCGTGGCTCGGCGACCAGTTGCACGATCTCGCGGCCCGCGCCGCGCAGGATCCGCACGCGCTCGGGGCGGAGCTGCGCAAGATCACCGATCACTCCTTCGAGCAAATCGCCCACCTGATCGGCGGCATCAGCCGCAACGCGGTCAAGCTGCTATTGACTGTGTTGAGCCTGTTCTTCGTGTATCGCGACGGCGAGCGGGTCGCGGGCGAAGCGGCCAGCGCGCTCGAGCATGTGCTCGGGCCACGCGTGCACAACTATCTGCGGGCGATCGGCCAGACCGTGAAGGCCGTGGTCTACGGCCTGGTGCTGGCCGCCCTGGTGCAGGGCGTGCTGGTGGGGCTCGGCTACTGGGTGGCCGGAGCCGCGGCGCCCGTGTTTCTCGCCGCGCTCACCACGGTGTGCGGTCTCATTCCGTTCGCCGCACCCGCGATCTGGCTGGGCGTTACCGCCTGGCTGTTCCTGAGGGGCAGCACGGTTGCGGCCGTGGGGCTTCTCATCTGGGGCGCACTCGTCATGGGCTGGACGGACCACATCGTGCGGCCATTCCTCATCAGCCGCGAGGCGCAGATCCCGTTCCTCGTGGTGCTGTTCGGCGTGCTCGGCGGGCTCGCCGCCTTCGGGCTGGTGGGACTATTCATCGGTCCGGTGATTCTCGCCGTGCTGCTCGCGATCTGGCGCGAGTGGCTGCTCGAGAGCCGCGCCAGCAGCTGATCGGCAAAAGTGCCCTGCGGCGCGCGCTGCTGCGCGAGGCGGGTCACGACGACAGAAACATCCGGTAGGCCGGATTGGCGCTCTCCTCGACGTAGGCGTAATCGAGCTCGCGCAGGTGCCCGAGGAACTCGGTCCGGTCCGCGGGCGGCACCTGGATCCCGGCGAGTACCCGGCCGTAGTCCGAGCCGTGATTGCGGTAATGAAACAGGCTGATGTTCCAGCGCGAGCCGACCGCCTGGAGAAACTTAAGCAGCGCCCCCGGGCGCTCCGGAAACTCGAAGCGGTACAGCAGCTCGTGCTCCAGGCCGCGCGCGTGCCCGCCGACCATGTAGCGCACGTGCAGCTTCGCCATCTCGTCCTCCGTCATGTCGGTGACCGTGAAGCCGGCGGCGCGCAGCGCACCGGCGACCGCCTCCTTCTCGCCGTGCCCCGCGGTGAGCGCAAGTCCGACGAACAGCTGTGCACCCTCGGGGCCGGCGTAGCGGTAGTTGAACTCGGTGACGCTGCGTTTGCCCAGCGTCTCGCAGAAGCGCAGGAAGCTGCCCGGCTGCTCCGGAATGACCACCGCGAACAGCGCCTCGCGCGCGCCACCGAAATCGGCGCGCTCGGCGATGTGCCGCAGGCGGTCGAAGTTCATGTTGGCGCCGCTGTTGATCGCCACCAGGCGCTTGTCGCGCCAGCCCTCGCGTGCCGCGTACTGCTTGAGCCCGGCCACCGCGAGCGCCCCGGCCGGCTCGACGATCGAGCGCGTTTCCTCGAACACGTCCTGGATCGCCGCGCAGATCTCATCCGTGCTGGTGAGCAGCACCTCATCGACCAGTCCGCGGCACACCGCGAAGGGCTCCTCGCCCACCCGCCGCACTGCCACGCCGTCGGCGAAGATGCCGACGCGCTCGAGCGTCACGCGGCGTCCGGCGCGCAGCGATTCATACATGCCGGCGGCATCGCGCGGCTCGACGCCGATCACCTTCACCGCCGGGTAGAGATACTTGACGTACACCGCGATGCCGGCCAGCAGACCCCCGCCCCCGACCGGCACGAAGATCGCATCGAGCTTGCCGCCCGACTGGCGCAGGATCTCGACCGCGATGGTTCCCTGGCCGGCGATCACGTCCGGATCGTCGAACGGATGCACGAACACCAGATTGCGCTCGCGCGCCAGGGCGAGCGCCCGCTCCTGCGCGCTGTCGTAGTCATCGCCGTGCAGCACCACCTCGGCGCCCAGGTCGATCACGGCCTGCACCTTGATGAGCGGCGTCGTCTCCGGCATCACGACCAGCGCCGGGAGCGAGCGGCGGCGTGCAGCGAGCGCCACACCCTGGGCGTGGTTACCCGCCGAGGCGCATACCACGCCGCGCGCCGCGCTCGCCTCGCCGAGGTGCGCGATGCGGTTATAGGCACCGCGCACCTTGAAGGAGAACACCGGCTGCAGGTCCTCGCGCTTCAGCAGTACCTGGTTGCCGAGGCGGCGTGACAGGCGCGGCGCCGCCTCGAGCGGCGTCTCGATCGCCACGTCGTAGACGCGTGCCTTGAGGATCCTCTCGATGTAGGGGCTCGCCATGGGGGCGAGCTTAGCGAACGCGCTGCGGCGGTGTCAGCGCTTCTCGCCCGTGCGGCGCACGGCGAACCGATACTGGGAGCGCCCGATCGTCACCTGGTCGCCGTCCTTGAGCGTCTGGCGCGAGATTCGCCGGCCGTTGACCAGCACGCCGTTGGTGCTGTTCAGGTCCTCGATGATGGTGTGCGCGGGACCGGCGAGGATCACCGCGTGGTGGCGGCTGATGTACTTGGCGTCGATCTGCAGGTCGTTGTCGGGTGTGCGGCCGATGCTGGTCTTGCGCGCGAGCACGTGCACCACCTCGCGCTCGCCGCTGCTCTGGATGAGGAGCCGTGTGGCGCCATCGGGCGCCGCCTCGCGAGCGGCAGCCGAGTCGGCGAAGTGCGCATGGTCGACGTCGTGCGGCACGTGGTGGGTGCCGGTGTCGGTGTGCCGCGTCTCCTCGAGGGTGGTGCGCCACTGCTGGTTGGCCTTCTCGAGCTCCGAGACGCGGGTGTTGCGGGCCCGCAGCTGCGACTCGAGGCGCGTGATGCCGTCCTCGGCCGCCCGCAGGTCGCCCTCCAGCTCCTGAGCGCGGGCCAGGGCGGCGTCGGAGGCGCTCTGCAGCGTATGCAGCGTCTCTGACTGCTCCGCGACACGCTCCTCGAGCTGCTTCACACGTGACTCGCCGGCGGCGATGCTCGCCAGGTGTCCACTGCGCTCGAGCTGCGCCGCGCGCAGCGCGCCGGCCCACTGCTCCATGTCGGCGCGCACCATCGCGAGCTCCTGCTCGCGCTCGGCGAGGCGCTTGCGCTCTGCGGCGAGCTCCGCCTCGCGGGTGGCGATACGCGTGCGGGTCTCGGTGAGCGCCGTCTCGTGCTCGGTGGCACGGCTGCTCGCGGTCGCGGTCGCGGCGCGTGCTCCCTCGAGCGCGGTGTTGGTGCTGGCGTGCGCGGCATGCATGCGCATGAGCTCCGCATCGCGCTGCTCGAGCGTCGCGCGCAGCGTCGCGAGCTGGCCCTCGAGTGCTGCGATCCGGGTGGCACGCTGCGCGAGCTCGGACTCGAGCTCGCCGGCCTGGGTGTCGCGCCCGGCCAGCTCGCGCGCCAGGCGCTCGCGGACTGTCTCCTGTACCGCGGCCTCGTGCTGCAGGTCCGAGACCAGTCCCTCGAGCAGCGAGCGGCGCCGCTCGGCGGAGGTGAGTGATTCGAAGAAGCTCGCGGCCCGGGTACGTATCTCCTCGAGCTCGCGCGACAGCGCGGCGAGCGCGCGTTCGCGCGCGGCGAGGGTCTGCTGGTTCTCGAGATCGCGGTCGCGCTGCGCCAGGTCGGCGACGGCGCGCTCCTCGGCAAGGCGCCGCTCGGCGGCTGCCTTCTCCTCGGCCAGCTGTCGCGCCTGCTCCGCCTCGCGCGCTTCGGCGGCGCGCCGTGTCCGGCCGAGCTCGTCCGCGAGCTCACCCGCCTGCTGACCGAGAGCAGCGCGCGCGCGCGTGAGCTCCTCGTTGAGCTCCGCGTCGCGCTTCTCGGCAGCGGCGCGCACGGCGGCGAGCTGCGCGGCGTGCTCGCTGCTGCGCCGCTCGACGGCGGCGCGGGCCTCCGCCTGCTCTGCGTTGAGTTGTGTCTCGCGCTTCTCTGCGGCGGCACGGGCCTGCGACAGCTCGTCGCCAAGGTCACCGGCCCGGCGCTCGGCTACCGCGTGGGCGCCGCGTGCTTCCTCGAGCGCGCGCTCGAGCTCCGTAAGGCGCGCGGCGCGCTTCGCGAGCAGCTCCTGCGCCTCGCGCAGGTTGGCGGCTGCGGTCTGCAGCGGGTCCTCGGCGCCGCCGCGCGTCTCGCTCGCGGTCTCGGCCTGCGGCAGCACCGGCTGGACCCAGGTGTCGGCGAGGCGCTCGCGGGCCGCGGCCTCATAGGCCGTCGGATCGAGAACCGGAAGCTGGTCGGTGCTATCGAGATCAGCCCCCGGGGGTGGTAACTCCTGGGCAGGCTGCCTCGGGCGCGGGTCCATCGGGATATGACTCCCCTTAGGCTCTTATCGCCTCAATTTTACCGCCGGCGCGGCGTCCCGGCCCCATGAAAGGGCGCAAATATGTGAGCCGAATCGCGAAAAGAAGCCCTTGCGGGATCCTCAGGCGCGCAGAAACCCCTGCACCGCCTCGGCAACTCTCCCCGGAGCGGCCTGCAACAGATCCGCGCCGAGGTCGGAAAGGTCCAGCACACGGGCCGCCGGCAGCGCACTGCGGAGCGCACTCGCCGACTCCCACCACTCATCACGCGGTCGCAGGACGAGGACAGGCTGGGTGAGGCGCGCGAGCCGCTCGCGCAGCGGATACTGCATGACCGCTGCGGCAAGCGGCCCGCCGGAAACGGCGGCACCGGCGTGCGAACCGGCGGCGGCAAGCGGGACCGAGAGCAGGACCACGCGGCGGACCTTCGCGCCGCGGCTGACGGCAAGCTCGGCGGCAACCACGGCACCCGTCCCCTGCCCGAGCACATCGACGACCCGCAGGCGCATGCTGTCGAGAAAGTCGCCGATCGCTGCCGCGTAGTCTGCGACCGGCACGGTGTGGGCGGGCGCATCGGACTCACCGTACCCCGGCAGATCAGGCGCATACACGGACCGATCACGCCCGATGAGGCCGAGAAGCGGCCCGAATGCGCGCCCGGAGCCCGGCGCACCCGGCAGGCAGATCAGTGGCGTCGCCTCCTCGAAGCCGCCCCCCGGGGGGATCGCGTTATGCACGTGCAGCTGGCCGTAACGGCACTCGAAGTAGCCGCGCCGCACGCGCGGCTCGCTCGCAGCCGCCGGCTGCCTGGGGGTCGCTCGGGACATGGCTCCAATAGTGCCACGATCGCCGCTCGACTTGCGTCGGTACGCCGGGCGCGTAAATTGGGGCAAGGCTTTGATCCTGAGGTCCAAAGTCATGCCACGTTCATGGTTGCTGGCTGCAGCCTTGCAGGCCCTGGCGCTCGGCGGCTGCGGCCTGGCGGACACCGGAGCGGCGGCGGCGGGGAGCGCCGCAAGGGAGCAGCAGCAGGCCGCACAGGCAAGACAGACTGAGCAGCGCGTGCGCCAGCAGGTCGAGGCCGCGAGCCAGCAGGCTGCGGATCGGGAGCGCGCGGCCGCAGACGCGGCGGGACGCTGAGCGCCGCGATCCGAGGCTGCGCCGTGCAGAACCTGCAGATTCGGCTCAAACACGCGCCCGCGAAGTCAGGCGACTTCGAGCTCATCGAGGGCGTGCGCCCCACGCTCACCAACGGCTCTTTTCTGGCCCGCACGCTGTGGCTGGCGATCGACCCGTTGCACCTCGGCACGTCCGGCGAGCTTAACGGCGGCGGTCTGTCGCCCGGCGATGTGGTGCCGGCGCGCGGTGTCGGCGAGGTGATCGAATCCCGCCACGACGTGTTCGGCGTCGGCAGCATCGTGGTGCTGGATGCGGGGCTGCAGGCGTTCGCGGTCTCGAACGGCCAGCACGCGCGCTTCGTGCACCCGGGACAGACGCCGGTATCGACGGCTCTCGGGGTACTCGGCGCTCCCGGCATGGCCGCTTATTTCGGTCTGCTCGACCTCGCGAAGCTGCGCCCCGGGGAGACGGTGCTGGTGTCGGCCGCCGCCAACGCCGCCGGGTCGATGGCCGGGCAGATCGCCATGCTCAAGGGAGCGCGCGCAATCGGCATCGCCGGCACGCGCGAGAAGTGCGAATGGGTGACGCGGCACGCGCGGTTGTCGGCCTGCATCAACTACCGCGCCGAGCCCTTCAGCAGGCGCCTGCGACAGCTCGCGCCGCGCGGCATCGACGTGTTCTTCGACAACACGAGCGGCGAGCTTCTCGACACGGTGATCACGCAGCGCCATCTGGCAAGCGGCGCGCGCATCGTGCAGAACAGCCTGAGCGCCGCCGATCCGGAGCCGGCGCTGATACGCGCCGGCTATCTGCCGGAGCGGGACGGCATCCAGGTGCGGCGCGCACGCGTGCGCGACTATGAGCACCGCCGCGGCGAGTTCCTGCGCGAGGCGATGGCCTGGCACGGCGCCGGGCGCATCGCCGTGAAGGATCACGTCGTCGAGGGTCTGCCTCGCGCCCCGGAGCTGCTCAGGCTCGCGATGCTCGGCGACACCTTCGGCCGCCCGCTCGTCAAGCTGTGACGCTCAGCGGTGGCGACGCGCCGGGGCGCGCCTGGCGCTCCGCCGTGCCGTGTTCTTCGCCGCCCTGCGAGCCGGTCGTCTGGCTTTCGCCTTCTTCGCCGGCCGACGCGCGACTTTCTTCACCGCCGTCTTTTTCCTGGCAGCCTTCTTTTTCGCGGCTTTCTTTTTCGCCGCCTTCTTCACCGGCTTGGCTGCCGCCGGGCGGACAGGCTGCGCGGGGACAGCGGCAGCAGCGGGCTTCGCGGTGGGGGCGGGTTTGGCAGCCGGCGTCGGCGCGGGCTTGGGCGCAGTGGCCGCCTTGGGCGCAGGGGCGGGCTTCGCCGCTGCCGCGCGCGGCATCTCGTGCACGGCGAACGCACCGCCCTGCGGATCCATGAAGAGCGCGATCCAGCTGCCGCCCGGGACTTCCATGGGGCCGTGCAGCAGTCGGCCGCCGGCGGCCTTGGCGGCACTCACCGCGCGACCCGAATCGGCGACCTGCACATAACTCAGCCACGAGGGCGGGCTCGCCGGCCCCTGCACGTTGCACATCCCGCCGAGCTGCGCGCCAAAGCGCTCGAAGATCTGGTAGATGCCCATGGCCCCCATGTCGTGGCCCGGTCCCTTGCTCCAGCCGAACAGCTCACCGTAGAAGCGCAGCGCGCCGGCGACATCGGTGGTCGCGAGCTCGTGCCACGAGAACACCCCGTTGCCGGGCGCGGGAGTCCCGCTCCCTCCGGGCAGCGGAGTGAAAAGCGCAAACGTCGCCCCCTGGGGATCGGCGAGCACGGCGAAGCGGCCCACGTTCGGGATGTCCGCCGGCGGTTTCACCACGCGGGCACCGAGGCGCTGCGCGTGCTCGGCCGTGGCATCGACGTTCGGCGTACCAACGTAAACCAGCCAGTGCGGCGGCGCACCGGCCGGATCCCCGGGCAGCGCCATGAGTCCGCCGACCTGGGCATCGCCCGCCATCCACAACGTGTATCCGGGCATGCTCGAGGGTTGGGTCCGCCACGGGACCACCTTCGGGTAGAACGCGGCAGCGCCGCCCGTGTCAGTCGTCAGCAATTCGTGCCAAACGAAGCGTCCCCGGATATCGGCAGTGCTCATGAGCTGTTCCCTCTTGTTGGCTAACGACCGCTCGACGATCACGCGGCGCGCCTCGTTTGCGCGCTGCCCTCATCGAGGATTAGCGCCGCATTCTGCCTCGCCGCGCTTTTCACTTCCATGACTGCGTGGCGGCAGGTGCGGCGCTGCAGTGCGCTCACGCCAGACGAGATAGAGACCGCTCGCTATGACGATCCCGCCGCCGAGGATCACCGTCGCCGAAGGCAACACGTGCCAGACCAGGCGGTCGATGCCTACACCCCAGAGGAGCGCCGTGTACTCGAACGGCGAGACCACCGAGGGCGGTGCCGAGCGGAACGCCTCGGTGAGCAGGTACTGACCCGCCGCGGCCAGCACGCCAAGCGCCAGCAGCCACTTCCAGTGGGCGTGCTCGATCGGAACCCAGGTGGGAGCCGCCACGAGAGCCGAGAACAGCGTCATCAGGCTGATGGTCCAGAACACGACGCTCACGGTGGTGTCGGTACGGGTGAGGACCCGGACCGCGATGCCGCTCAAGGCGTAGGCGGTGGCGCCAACCAGGGCCGCCACCGCGCCGAAGCTCGTGAGTCCGGCGGTCGTCGGGCGCAGCATGACGAGGACGCCGGCGAGACCGACCAGGATCGCCAGCCAGTTGCGCCAGTCGAGCCGCTCGCGCAGCAGCGGCACCGAGAACGCCGCTACCAGCAGCGGTGCCGACAGGAACACCGAATACGCGTTGGCGAGTGACACCGACCGTACGGCAAAGACGAAGCCGCCGATCACCACCACACTGAGACAGCCACGCAGCAGGTGCATCGGCCAGCGTCGCGGGGCGAGATCGCGCCATCTGCCGGCGAGCAGTACCGGGGCGAGGGTGAACGGCAGCGAGGTCGCGCCGCGCAGCGCCGCAACCTCCATGGGGGGATAGCGCATGGCGAAGAACTTCAGCACCCCATCCATGAAGGAGAACACCGCCACCGCGGCGATCATCGTCCCGATCGCCTGGAGCCGGTGCTCGCGCACGGCTCAGGCCGCAGGTCCGGTCTGCGCGCGGCCGGTGCCGCCGATCGATCGGTAGCGGATGCCGAGCAGCCGCGCCGGCAGCGGGAACGCGCTCACCAGCGAGACGATCAGCGAACAGGCGTACGGCACTGACTGGATCAGCAGCACCACGATCCACGCGAAGTGGTCGGGGCCCATGTTCTGCGGCAGGGCGGTGTACGACACCGCCCAGGCCGACAGCAGGAGCCCGGCCATCATGAGCGTCTCCTCGCGGGCCGCCGCGAGCGCATGCCACAGTCCCGAGGAGCTGCCCTTCTTCGGCGTGCGGAAGAAGGGCTCACTGCGGGTGACCAGCCCCTTCACGGACGCGGTGCCAATGGTGTGGGTAAGCGCGAGCCCGGCGATCGCGGCGGCGAGCGTCTGGCGCAGGTTCGCGCCGACGCGCACGCGGTAGAGGTGGAAGAGCTTGGCGATCTTGAAGGTGAACAGCGACAACGGCAGCACCGAGTACATCACGAGCGGCGCATCGACCCGCCCGGGTGCCCACACCATCGCCGCCGACCAGCCGAGAGCTGCGAGGTTGAACAGCAGGTTGACGCCATCGGCGAGCCACGGCAGCCAGCCGGCGACGAAGTGATAGCGCTGGCCGGCCGACAGCGGGCCGCCCTCGAGGAACAGCGCGCGCGCGTGCGCCTTCAAGATCTGCATCGCCCCATATGCCCAGCGGAAACGCTGCTTCTTGAAGTCGATGAAGGTGTCGGGCATCAGCCCGCGGCCATAGCTCTCGGGCACGTAGCTCGCATCGAAGCCGGCCTCGAAGATCCGCAGCCCGAGCTCGGCGTCCTCGGTGATGCACCACTCGGCCCAGCGGCAGCGCTCGAGCTGCGGGCGGCGCACCATGGTCATGGTGCCGTGCTGGATGATCGCATTGCGCTCGTTGCGCGTGATCATGCCGATGTGGAAGAAGCCGCGGTACTCCGCGTAGCACATGGCCTTGAAGGCGCTCTCCGCGGCGTCGCGGTAGTCCTGCGGGGCCTGCACGATGGCGATGCGCGCGTCCTGAAAGGTGGGAGTCAGATTGCGCAGCCAGCTCGCGTCCACCACGTAGTCGCTGTCGATGACGGCGATGATGGCCGCATCCGGCGCGATGCGCTCGAGCGCGTAGTTCAAGGCGCCGGCCTTGAAGCCTGCGAGCGGCGCCACATGGAAGAACCGGAAACGGGAGCCGAGCTGCGCGCAGTGCGCCTCGACCGGCCGCCACACGCTCTCGTCGCGCGTGTTGTTGTCGATCACCAGCACCTCGAAATCCGGGTAGTCGAGGCGCGCGAGCGCATCCAGGGTCTCGATGAGCATCGCCGGCGGCTCGTTGTAGGCCGGCACGTGGATCGAGACCTTGGGACACTGGCGGCCGTCGCTCGGGATCGGCGCTCCGAGGCGCCGCCGGTACTCGACCCAGTGTGCCTCGGCCCACTCGTGCGCCTCGGCGAGCAGCACCAGCAGTACCCCGAGCATGCCGAGCAGCAGCAGCACGCCGGAGATGACGCTCGAGACCGTCATGTACTGCTGCGTGAAGTCGTAGATCACCCACACCGCGAGGGTGGCGGCTGCGTACACCACGACGGCGAGAAAGCTGCGGCCGCGATTGCGCAGCGTGCCGCTGGTGAGATAAAGGAGTCCCAGCACCAGCAGCGACACGCCGATCGATACGGCGGCGAGAATGTGCCACTCGGGGATGCGCACGATGGGCGCGGTGAAGGCGAACTTCGGGTGGCGATTGACATCGTACACGCCCCAGTAGGAACCGACCGCCCCTTCCTGGTACGCCTTCCACGGCTGATCGAAAGCCTCCATCACGTAGTAGGTGATCTGCTCCTTCTGCGCGCGATACAGGAAGCGGCGCAGGAACAGCGCCTCGTTGGCCACCGAGGCGACCGCCGACTCGTGGGTGCGGCCGCGGCTCGGCCAGCCGATTTCCGCAATCACGATCGGCTTGTGCGGGAAGGTCTTCTGCAGGCGTTTGAACTGCGCGAACGAGTACTCGACCGCCTCATCGACCGGTACGCCCTCCCAGTACGGCAGCAGGTGCACGCCGATGAAGTCGACGTGCTGGGTGAGCTCCGGGTTGTTGAGCCAGGTGTCCCAGGTCTCGGCGGTGCCGACCGGCTGGCCGATGGCGGCGCGCGCGCGGTCGAGGTATTTCTCCAGGTCGGCAAGCGTCAGATCGCCGCGCAGCAGCACCTCGTTGCCGATCAGCACCCGCACCACGTTCTGGTGCGAGTTGGCGAGGTCGATTGCCGCGCGCAGCTGCTCCTCGTTCTTGTCGAGATGGGTATCGAGCCAGGCGCCGAGTGCGACGTTGAGTCCGTGCCGGTCGGCGAGCTCCGGTATGTCGGCGAGCGTCGCGCCGACTGAGTAGGTGCGCACCGCATTGACCTTGCCCTCGAGCAGCGCGAGATCCGCATCGATCTCCGCATCGGTCGGCATCTGGAAGTGAGTCGGGTCCTCGTTGGCGCGGAATGGCGAGAAGGCGAAGCCCTGGATGCGCGCCGGCCACGGCGGCTCACGCGTCGGACGGTTGAGGTACGCCCACACCGCGAACGTGAGGCTCGCAAAAACCGCCGCGATCAGCAGGCTGGGGAGCGTCTTCATGTGCGCTGCAGGTGGCCCTACCAGCTGCCGGTGTTGGCCATGGACTTCCAGGGCTCGGCGGGGCCGAGCGCCGCGCCCTTCTGCAGCAGCTCGATCGAGATATTGTCGGGTGAGCGCACGAAGGCCATGCGGCCATCGCGCGGCGGCCGCAGGATCGTGACGCCGTGATCGGCGAGCCGCTGGCAGGTCGCGTAGATGTCGTCCACCTGGTAGGCCAGGTGCCCGAAGTTGCGGCCGCCGCCGTAGCCTTCCGGGTCCCAGTTGTGAGTGAGCTCGACCTGCGCGCTCTCATCGCCGGGAGCGGCGAGGAACACCAGCGTGAAGCGTCCCTGCGGGTAGTCCTTGCGCGACAGCTCCTTCAGCCCGAGCGCATCGCAGTAGAACTTGAGTGAGGCGTCGATATCGGTGACGCGCACCATGGTGTGCAGGTATTTCATGAGCTCTTCCCCCCAGGCCCGAATCAGTCGCCCGTGCAGGGCACCGCCGGGACCGGGCAGGCGTTGACCCGGACCGGCGCGCGACGCCGGCTGTCGCGCACGTAGCACTCCTCGAACACGGCGCAGTAGCACACGCGCACGCCGATCTTGTCGCGCACTTCGTTGGCGCGCGCCCAGGCAAACAGGTTGACCTCCTTGCCCGACTGCACCATCCAGCCGCTCATGTCGCCCGAGGACCAGAAGTCGGTCTTTGGCAGCGCGGCGGCGGGCTCCTGCGTGCAAATTCCATCACAGTCCCTCGCGCCGCGCCGGGGTGATGCCGAGCGCCGCCTCGATGCGCGCCGGCTCGTAGAGCCTGCCGCCCTTCATCACCAGGTCGATGCGGTCGAGATCGGCGATGCGCACGCTCGGGTCGCCGTCGATCAGGATCAGGTCGGCGAGCTTGCCGGGGGCGATCACGCCGCGCTCGCCGTTCGCGCCGATCACCAGCGCCGAGGTGAGGGTGTCCATGCGCAGCACCTCGGCGGGTGAAATGCCGGCGCGCACGTACAGGTCGAGCTCGTGGTGCAGCTCGTAGCCGGGCATCGAGTCGGTACCGGGAATGATCGTCACCCCGGCGTCGTACAGTGCCTTGAGGAGCCGCAGCATCGCCGGCGTCGCCTCGCGGTAGGCGGCCTCCTCGCCCTTGGGAACCGTCAGCGCCCCGGACAGCAGTCCGCGCCGCACCTGCGGCGGCATGCGCGGCGCAACCGCCTCGAGGCCCGGCGTCACGGCGGCGGGGTCGCCGCAGAACAGGCCCTCGAACACGTTCATCGTCGGGTCGAGTACGGTGTGGTGGCGGACCAGGTAGGCGATGAAATCGCGCACCTGCGGCTTGTCGGGCGTGAAATCGCGGGCGTGCGCGGCGACCGCGGTAAAGCGGTTCATGTTGCGCGTCTCCTGCACCTCGGGGAACAGGAAGTCGAGCTCGATGAAGTTGAGGTGCTGGATCTCGTCGGCGCCGTCGGCGACGAACTGCTGCGCGCTCATGAACGCCGGCACGTGGCCGCTGACTCGCAGGCCGCGCGCGTGCGCTTCGGCGGCGATCACCGGCACGAACGCCGGCGGCACCGAGGAATAGATCTTGATCTGCCCGTAGCCATGGTCGGCATACCAGTCGACGTCCGCGACGCCCTGCGCGGCGGTGTCGATGCGCATCTTGGTCGGTCCGGCGTAGGGCCCCGTGCCGTCGATGATCCCGGACTTCCACACCCGCGGTCCGAGCTCGGTGCCGGCATCGAAGCGCGCCACGCGCTCGAGGAACTCGTCGGTGTCGTTCGCCATGTCGCGCGCGCTCGTGACGCCGTTGGCGATGTCGAGCGCTCCGGTGGTGTCGCCGAAGTGCTGGTGGTTGTCCCACAGGCCGGGCATGAGAAAACGGCCGTGCGCATCGATCACCTCGGCGCCGGCGCCTGCCGTGACGTCGGCGTCGGGGGCGACCCGCACGATGTGCACGCCGCGCACCACCACGCTGGTGCCCGGCGTGACCGACAGATCGCGCGGGTCGAAGAGCCGCGCGTTACGGATCAGCACCTCGCCCGTGGGCACGCGCGTCGCCTCGCGCGCCAGGCGCGCCGACCAGCCGGCCTGCCAGCGCGTCTGCGCCGCGGTGAGCTGCGCCAGCTGCGGCTGCAGCGCCGCGGGCAGCACCGAGAACCAGCCGGAGACGCTGGCGGAGGTGGTGGCGTCGCTCCCGAGCCATATGAGGTCCGGGGAGAAATCCAGGCCGCCGATCGCGTACAGCGTCATCGGGCCGAGTGGACCGCTCGCGACGGATGCGTCCGCGGCTGGCAGCTCGACCTTCTCGAGCGTCGCCTCGCCCGCGGGCAGCAGCGGCAGACGATGTCCGGGGGCCTTGAGGAGCGCGCGCGCCAGCACGGCAAAGATCTCCGGCGGCGCATTCACCGGCACGTAGAAGGCTTCGCCGGCGACGGCCGTGCTGCCGTGCTCGGAGCGGCTGCTCCAGGAGGCCTTGCCACCGGTGATGCGGAAGGTCTCGGTGACCGGCACCTTGTAGTAATCGTTGCCGCGCGCCTCGAAGGCGGTGAGGACCCCGGCGGCATCCAGCTTCCAGGTGGCCACGATGTGATCACCGCGGCCGCGGTCATTGAAGGAGTATTCCGCCCGCGTCCGGCCATCGCTGCCGGTGCTCACGCTCTGCGAGCCGGCCGGGTTGCCGAGAATCACGATCTGGTCCTGGCGGCTGCCGGCGGCGGCTGCAGCCACGGAGCTCGCGGCGGCGGTCAGCAGGCAGACCGCGCCGCAGGCGGCGCGCACGAGGTCTGTCATCAGAACATCTCCGAAGGTCCCGGCGTCTTGATATCAACCGGGGTACGCGAGGGAATGAACTCGCCGGTGATCATGTTCTCGTAGGTCTGTCCGGGGCCGACCATCGGGTACACGCCGGCGTCCGGGTCGATCATCACCTCGAGGAACGCCGGTCCCGCAAAGCCGACGAACTCGCCGATGACACGCGGCACGTCGGCCTTGCGCTCGAGGCGCACGGCGTAACGGAAGCCGTCGGCCTGCGCGGCACGGACGAAATCCTTCTTGTGCAGCGAGCGGTCGCTCGCCGACAGCCGCCCCTTGAAGAACAGCTTCTGCCACTGCTTGACCATGCCGTCGCCGAAGTTGTTCAGCACCATGACTTTCACCGGCAGGTCGTAGGTGGTCGCGGTCTCGAGCTCGCCGATGTTCATGCGGATCGAGGAATCGCCGTCGATGTCGACCACCAGGCGGTCGGGGTTGGCGATCTGCGCGCCGATTGCCGCCGGCAGCCCAAAGCCCATGGTCCCCATGCTGCCGGAGGTGAGCCACAGCCGCGGGCCGGCGAAATCGCAGTACTGCGCGGCCCACATCTGGTGCTGGCCGACCCCGGTGGTGATGATGGCCGCGCCGCGCGTGTGACGGTTGAGCTCCTCGAGCACATAGTAGGGCTGGATCAGCGCGCTCTCGCGGTCGTAGTTCATGGCATAGCGGCGCTTGAGCTCGGCGATCTCGGTGCGCCAGAGGCTGAAGTCACGCTGAAAACCCGCCTGGCGGCCGTGCGCGGTGAGCAGGCGCAGTGCATCCGCCACCCCACCGACGTGGCTCCACTGCACGCGCTTCACCTTGTTGACCTCGGCACGATCGACGTCGAGGTGCGCGATGCGCCGGGCGTTGCGCGCGAACTTGTCGGGCACGCCCGCGACGCGGTCGTCGAAGCGCGCACCGACGGCGATCAGGAAGTCGCAGTCATCGACCGCATAGTTGGCGAATGCCGCGCCGTGCATGCCGAGCATGCGCATCGACAGCTCGTGGCGCGTATCGAGCGAGCCGATGCCCATCAGCGTGGTAACCACGGGCACGCCGAAGGTGGTGGCGAACTCGGTGAGGGCGGGCGCGGCATTGCCGTTGATGACGCCGCCGCCGGCGTAGACGAGCGGCCGCCGCGACTCCCCGAGCATCGAGAAAAAGCGCGACGCGGCCGCGGCATCCAACCCCGCCCGGGTCAGCTCATCGAGGCGCCGCCGGTAGCCTGGAATGGGCAGCAACCCCTCACCGCGGAAGGTGCCCTCCCAGGCCTGGACGTCCTTCGGAATGTCTACGACTACCGGCCCCGGCCGGCCGGTGCGTGCGATCTCAAAAGCGGTGCGTACGGTCGCCTCGAGCTTCTCGGGCTCGGTGACCAGGAAAATATGCTTGGCCACGGCCCCCATGACCGCCGGGACCGGGGCTTCCTGAAAGGCATCCGTACCCATCGCCGCGCGGGGTACTTGGCCAGAAATTACGACAATAGGTACGGAATCTGCCATGCAGTCGCGCACTGGTGTAACAGTGTTCGTCGCACCGGGGCCTGAGGTCACCAGGCACACCCCCACCCGCCCGCTGGCCCGTGCGTAGCCTGCTGCCATGAACCCGGCGCCCTGCTCATTCGCCGGAACGATGAGCGGAATCTGCCGGTGGCCGGCGCTCGCGGCCTCCTCGTTGTAGAGGAACACCGCGTCGTAGGTGGGGAGAATCGCCCCGCCGCTGTAGCCGAAGATGGCGGTGACGCCCTCGTCAGCCAGCACCTGCATGACCATGCGCGCGCCACTCATTCTTGTGCCGGCGAGGAGATGGGCGGCGGGACGCGGCAGATTCGCGGGGTCGCTCATGGACGGGCTTTGGGGGACCTCTTGAACGGGCGAGAAGGCGACAGAACTTTTGAGCGTAACAGCTTGGCTCTGTGGTGCAAACACGCCCCAATCCTTCTATTCTGCGGCTGACATGCGCCACATCATCGCCGTGCTGCTGCAGAACGAACCTGGGGCCCTGACCCGGGTCGCGGGGCTGTTCTCGACGCGCGGCTACAACATCGAGTCCCTCTCGGTTGCGGCGACCGACGACCCCACCGTCTCGCGCCTCACCCTCGTCACCCGCGGCTCGGATGCGGTGATCCAGCAGATCGCCAACCAGCTGAACAAGCTCGTCGATGTCGTCAGCGTGCTCGACATGACGCGCGGCGAGCACCTCGAGCGGGAGCTGGTGCTGCTGCGCTTAAGGGTGGACCCGCGGCACACCGACACGGTGCGCGGTCTCGTGGTGCGCAGCGGCGGCCGCGTGCTGGATCCGGCCACCGAAGGGTTCATCGTCGAGCTCACCGCGAGCGAAGCCGAGGTCAATGGCTTCGTCGTCGACCTCGCCCGCAATGCCGAGCTCCTCGAGGTGGTGCGCAGTGGCGCGCTCGGCATCCCGCGCGCGGCGCGCGCGGTGCGGGTCGCAGCGGCGGCGGCGGCCGGCGCCCGCGAGAGCGCCTAGGGCATCAGTACCGTCGAGCCGGTGGTGCGCCGCCCCTCGAGGTCGCGGTGCGCATCGGCCGCCCTGGCGAGCGGGTATCTCTGCCCGATCACGACCCGCACCTTGCGGCTGCGCACCGCCGCGAACAGCTCGCGCGCCGCAGACTCGAGCTCCGGCCGCGTACCGATGTAATTGAAAAGGGTCGGACGCGTGAGGAACAGCGAGCCGCGCTTGGAGAGCTCGAGCGGCGCAATCGCCGGCGCCGGTCCCGAGGCATTGCCGAAGGTCACCATCATGCCGAGGCGCCGCAGGCAATCGAGCGACTCCATGAACGTGTCCTTGCCGACCGCGTCATAGACCACCGCAACGCCTGCGCCCTTGGTCGCAGCCTTGACGCCCGCCACGAGGTCGTCCCGTCCCGAGATCAGCACATGGTTGCAGCCGTGGCGCCGCGCGATCTCCGCCTTGGCCTCGCTCCCGACGACGCCGATGACCCGGGCACCGAGCGCGCGTGCCCACTGGCACAGAATAAGCCCGACCCCGCCGGCGGCCGCATGCACCAGAATCGGATCGCCGCGCTGCACCTTGTAGGTGCGGCGAATGAGGAATTGCGCGGTGAGTCCCTTCAGCATGAGCGCCGCCGCCTGCTCATCCGAGATGCCCTTCGGCACCTTGACGAGCCGCTCCGCGGGCACATTGCGCAGCTCGCTGTACGCCCCGGGGCTTGGCCACACGTACGCGATGCGATCGCCCACCTTGAAGCCGCGCACTCCGCGCCCGACTGCAGTGATCACGCCCGCGGCCTCGCGGCCGAGCCCGCTCGGCAGCGCGGCGACCGGGTAGAGCCCGGTGCGGTCGTAGACGTCTATGTAGTTGACGCCGATGGCCCGGTGGCGCACCTGCGCCTCGTGGGCGGCGGGCTTGCCCGGCTCGAGGTCCTCGCTGCGCAGCACCTCGGGTCCGCCGTGCTCGTGGAAGCGAATGGCTAGTGGCATAGATCCTCGGGCAATGAGCTACAACGCGCTGTCGTCGGTCTCGCCGGTGCGAATCCGGATCACGCGCTCGATGTCGGTGATGAAGATCTTCCCGTCGCCCACCTTGCCGGTCTTCGCGGCCTTGAGGATCGCCTCGATGACCTGGTCGACGAGCTCACCGCGCACGGCGACCTCGATGCGGGTCTTGGGAACGAAGTCGACCACGTACTCGGCGCCTCGATAGAGCTCGGTGTGGCCGCGCTGCCGTCCGAACCCCTTGACCTCCGTCACCGTCATGCCCGAGACGCCGATGTCGGAGAGCGCCGCGCGCACGTCGTCGAGCTTGAACGGCTTGATGATCGCGGTGATCAGTTTCATGGAGGTCGATCTCCGTTAACGGGCGCTGCAGTGCCGTGATTGTGCAGCTTTCGTGCCATGGGCGAAAAGCGGGCCTGGACCCGCAAACCTGCACCGCAGGCACGCCGGCGCAGCGCTGCGCCTGCACCATCCGGGAGCGGACCGCGCATCGCCGTGCTCCGCGCTGGTGCGCGTGAGCGTGCTCGGCCTGGGCTATTCTTCACGCCAATGTTCGCGCAGATCGTGATCGTCGGGGGAGGACAGGCAGCCGTACAGGCTGTCGATACACTACGCCGCCGCGGCTTCACGGGGAAGCTGACACTGATAGGCGAGGAGCCGTGGCTGCCGTATCAGCGGCCGCCACTGTCGAAGAAGTTTCTGTCCGGTGCCCTGGAGCGCGAGCGTCTGCTGATCCGCAGCGCCCCCTACTTCGCCGATCATTCCGTCACCACCCATCTCGGCCGCCGCGTCACCGACATCGCGCCGCGCGCACGCCACGTGCGGCTCGACGACGGGGTGGTGGTGCCGTACGACGCGCTGTTGCTTGCCACCGGCAGCCGGCCGCGCCGCCTGGCCGTCCCCGGCGGCGATCTCGAGGGCGTGCACTACCTGCGAACCATAGCCGATGCCGAGCGCATCCGCGCCGGCTGGGCGAGCGGCGGGCGGCTGGTGATCGTCGGCGGCGGCTACATCGGACTCGAGGTGGCCGCTACCGCGCGCGAGCTCGGGATGGAGGTCACGGTGCTCGAGATGACCGGGCGCATCATGAGTCGCGTCACCTGCCCGGAGGTGTCGGCGTTCTATGCGGCCGAACATGGCCGCCACGGCGTGGCCATCCGCTGCAACGAGACCCTGCGGGCGCTGCATGGCGATGCGCGCACCGGCCGGGTACGCGCCGTCATCACCGAGCAGGGCCACGAATATCCGGCCGACAGGGTCATCATCGGCGTCGGCGTGGTGCCGGCGGATGAGCTCGCCAGGAGCGCCGGTCTCGAGTGCGAGAACGGCGTCGTGACCGAGGCGCACTGCCGCACCTCGGATGAGGCCATTTACGCCGCCGGCGACTGCGCGAGCCATCTCAATCGGCAGTTCGGCCGGCACCTGCGGCTCGAGTCGGTCGACAACGCCTTCGAGCAGGGTACGACGGCGGCGCTCAATCTGCTGGGCAACGAGACGCTGCACGACAAGCTGCCGTGGTTCTGGTCGGATCAGTTCGACCTGAAGCTGATCATCGTCGGTGTCTCGCACGGCTACGACACCGTGGTGATGCGCGGCAGCGCCGCGACGCGCAGCTTCTGCGCGTGCTACCTGCGCGGCGGCGAGCTCATCGCCATCGATTCGGTCAACAGCCCCAAGGACCAGATGGCGGCGCGCAAGCTCATCGCCGCGCACGCGCGGCCGCAGCCCGACAAGCTCGCCGACCCGGGGGTTGCGCTCAAGGACACGCTCTGAGCGCGCGGTGCGCACCGCCCGCGGGTCCTCAGAAGGTGAAGGTCAGGCCGATGCTGGCGAGGTAGGGATTGCCGCCGACGGCCGCGAAGCGCGCGTAATCGGCGCGCAGCTCGATGAAGCGGAAGCGATACATCACGCCACCGCCGCCGGCGATGCCGACACCCGTGGTGTCGAGCGGCGGCGGGTTCACGAGCGGCGGACAGTCGCCGCCCATGGGGCAGGTCCCGACGGTCGTGTTCACCTGCGTGTGCAGCTTCGCCACCCCGGCCTTCAGATAGAAATCGACGTTAACCGGGGTCGGCAGATAGAGGATGCCGAAGGCGGCGAGGCCCTTGCGGCTCGCAGCACTGGTGAGCGGCACGTTCGAGAGCTGGTAGGTGGAGGAGCCGCTCGAGTGACCGAAGTTGATGTACTCGAGCTCCGCGGCGAGCTCCGGGATCGGACGCCAGCCAACGATGAACTGCGAAGCCGACTTGTCCGAGCCGAAGCCGCTGATCAGCCCGTTGGAGGCATCCAGCCACGCCTTGCCGAAGGTGACGCCGGCGTACGGCCCGAGCAGATCGTCGGCCCGCGCGCTGCCGGCCGCGAGTAACGGCAGCAGAACGCAGGCCAATCGGGCGTAGCCGCCGCCCGTTCGTCGCGCACCGCAGCGCCGCTCGCGCATTCGTTCGCCTCCCACTTCAGGTCCCGACAAGAGACTGAAGCATAACAAGGTGTTGGCTTCGGCGGCTGACGCCAGGCGACGACAGGCGCGCGATCGTGAGGAGCGTCACAGCGCGACACGCCGGGCACGCTCAGCGCAGCACTACGAGCAGGTCCTTGAGATCCACGCTCGCGCCCGGGCCGACCAGCAGCTCGGCCACCTCGCCGTCGGCCTCGGCACGCACCGCGGTCTCCATCTTCATGGCCTCGAGTGCCAGCAGCACGTCGCCGCGCGCGACCCGCGCGCCGACACTTGCCGCCACCGTGGTGACCGTGCCCGGCATCGGCGCACCGACGTGACGCGCATTGCCGGGCTCGGCTTTGCGCGCCGGCGGGCGCGCGGCGCGCTGCGTGCGGTCGGCAACCCGCACCGAGCGCGGCTGGCCGTTCAACTCGAAGAACACGGTACGCGTGCCGTCCTCGTGGGGCTCGCTCTGCGCCACATAGCGCACGATCAGGGTCTTGCCGCGCTCCAGATCCACGCTGATCTCATCGCCCGGCTGCATGCCGTAGAAGAACACCGGTGTCGGCAGGATCGAGGCATCGCCGAACTGCTCGCGCTCGCGCGCGTACTCGAGCCACACGCGCGGATACATGAGGTAGGACGCCAGGTCCTCGTCGGTCACCGGTCGCGGCAGGCGAGCCCGGAGGCTCGCGCGCGCGGCCTCGAGATCGACCGGCGGCAGCTGCGCACCGGGACGCGTGCTGAGCGGCGCGGCGCCGTTCAGCACCTTGCGCTGCAGCGCCTCGGGGAAGCCGCCGTAGGGCTGGCCCAGCTCGCCGCGCAAGAACTGCACCACCGACTCCGGAAAGGCGACCTCGGTCGCCGGATCGAGCAGCTGCTCACGGTTGAGGCCGGCGCTCACCATGAGGAGCGCGAGATCGCCGACCGCTTTGGAGGTCGGTGTCACCTTGATCACATCGCCGAGCAGCTGGTTCACCTCGGCGTAGGCGGCCGCCACCTCGCTCCAGCGCGCATCAGCGATGCCGAGCGCCCGTGCCTGCTCGCGCAGGTTGGTGTACTGGCCGCCCGGCATGCCGTGCACGTACACCTCGGAGGCACCGGCGCGCACCTCGCTCTCGAACGCCACGTACTGCCGCCGCACCTGCTCCCAGTACGAGGACAGCGCGCGCAGCGCGTCCGGGTCGAGGCCCGGATCGCGCGGCCCGAAGCGCAGCGCCTCGACGATCGAGCCCAGATTCGGCTGCGAGGTGAGCCCGGAGAGCGCATCGATCGCGCCATCGACCGCATCCGCCCCCGCCTCGACGGCGGCCAGCACGCTCGCCGCACCGCTGCCGCTGGTGTCGTGCGTATGGAAATGCACCGGCAGACCCGTCTCCTCCTTGAGGGCCTTCACCAGCAGCTGCGCGGCGCGCGGCCGGCACAGCCCGCCCATGTCCTTGATGCCGAGAATGTGGGTGCCGGCGGCTTTCAGCTCGCGCGCCAGCCTGAGGTAGTAATCGAGCGTGTATTTCTTCTCGCGCGGATCGCTCAGGTTCCCGGTGTAGCAGATGGCCGCCTCGCACAGCTTGCCGGACTCGCGCACCGCATCGATCGCGACGCGCATGTTGTCCACCCAGTTGAGGCAGTCGAAGATGCGGAACAGGTCGATGCCGCGCGCCGCCGCGCGCGCCACGAAAAAGCGCAGCACGTTGTCCGGATAGTTGGCGTAGCCGACGGCATTCGCCGAGCGCAGCAGCATCTGCAGCAGGATATTGGGGACGCGCTCGCGCAGCTGCGCGAGCCGCTGCCACGGGTCCTCGCGCAGAAAGCGCAGTGCCACATCGAAGGTAGCTCCGCCCCAGCACTCGAGCGACAGCAGCTGCGGCGCGAGGCTCGCGTAGTAGGGCGCGATGGTGGTGAGATCGATACTGCGCAGCCGCGTGGCGAGCAGCGACTGGTGCGCATCGCGCATCGCGGTGTCGGTGAGGAGCACGCGCTGCTCATTCAGCATCCAGCGCGCGAAGCCCTCGGCGCCGAGCTGCTCGAGCTTCTGCCGCGTGCCGGGCGCCGGGGCAGGCAGGATTCCCGGCGGCAGCCGCGGCGGCGCCTGCTGCGGCGCCGGCCGCGCGCGCCCGGCAACCTCGGGGTGGCCGTTGACTATGGTGGTGCCGAGCCCGGCGAGCAGGCGCGTAGCGCGGTCGCGCTTCGCCGGCGAGTGGTACAGCTCGGGCGTCGCGTCGATGAAGCGCGTCGTGTAGTCGCCGGAGGCGAAGCGCGGGTGCGTGATCAGCTGGTCGAGGAAGTGCAGGTTCGTGACGACGCCGCGGATGCGAAACTCGGCGAGCGCGCGGTGCATGCGGGCGATGGTCTCCTCGGCCGTCGGCGCCCACGCGGTCACCTTGACGAGCAGCGAGTCGTAGGAGCGGGTGATGATCGCGCCGGTGTAGGCCGTGCCGGCATCGAGGCGGATACCGAAGCCTGCGGGACTGCGGTAGGCGCTGATCTTGCCGTAGTCGGGGATGAAGTTGTTCTCCGGATCCTCACTCGTGATCCGGCACTGCAGCGCGTGTCCCGAGACGCGGATCTGCTCCTGCGGCGGCACGCCGCTCTCGGGCGTACCGATGCGCGCCCCGCCGGCGATGCGGATCTGTGCCTTCACGAGGTCGATGCCCGTGACCTCCTCGGTCACCGTGTGCTCGACCTGGATACGCGGGTTGACCTCGATGAAGTAGCAGCGCCCGCTGTCGGCATCCTCGAGGAACTCCACCGTGCCGGCGTTGCGATAGCGCGCCGCGCGGCCGATGGCGAGCGCCGCCATGGTGAGCTCGGTGCGCTGCGCCTCGCGCAGGAATACCGCCGGCGCGCGCTCCACGACCTTCTGATGACGCCGCTGCATGCTGCAGTCGCGCTCGTAGAGGTGCACGAGGTTGCCGTGCTCATCGCCGAGGATCTGTACCTCGACGTGTCGCGCCCGCACGATGAGCTTCTCGAGGTACACCTCGTCGTTGCCGAAGGCGGTGCGCGCCTCGCGGCGCGCGAGCGGCAGCAGCTCGCGAAGCTGCGCCTCGTCGTCGACCGCGCGCGTGCCGCGCCCGCCGCCGCCCCAGCTCGCCTTGATCATCACCGGGTAGCCGATCTCGTGCGCCAGCCGCGCACATTCGGCGAGCTCCGCCGGCAAGGCTCCGGTAGCAGGCATCACCGCCACGCCGGCCGAGACCGCGAGCTCGCGGGCGGCGACCTTGTTGCCGAGCAGCTCCATGGTGTCGGGCTCGGGCCCGATAAAGAGGACCCCGGCGCGTGCGCAGCCGCGCGCCAGCTGCGGGTTCTCCGACAGCAGGCCGTAGCCGGGATGGATGGCATCGACCTGCGCCTCGCGCGCGATGCGCAGAACATCCTCGATGTCGAGGTACGCCTCGACCGGCTTCCTGTCCCGGCCGACGAGGTACGCCTCATCCGCCTTGGTGCGGTGGAGCGAGAAGCGGTCCTCCTGCGAGTAGATCGCCACGGTGCGCAGGCCGAGCTCGTTCGCCGCGCGCATGACGCGAATGGCGATTTCGCCCCGGTTCGCGACCAGGAGGCTGCGGATCCGCTGCGACGGGGCGGCTTTCACCTTAAGATTCACCACTTGAGAGCGACGCGAGGACCGCGGCAGGCGCGGGTCGCGGACGCAATGATCATAGCTGCTTTAGGGGACGCCATGTCGCGACCGCCGGCGCATTCGCTGCGCGCTTTGCTACTCGCCGCCAGCGCACTTCTCGGCTGCGCACCGCTCGAGGCTGCCGAGCACCCGGTGGTGATCGTCATCCACGGCGGCGCGGGCGTCATCGAGCGTGCCCACATGACACCCGAGCGCGAGGCCTCGTTCCGCACCGGACTCGGTGCGGCGCTCGATGCCGGCTACGCGGTGCTCGAGCGCGGCGGCTCGGCGCTGGATGCGGTGGGGACGGCGGTGCGCACCATGGAGGACGACCCGCAGTTCAACGCCGGCAAGGGCGCGGTACTCAACCACGACGGCATCTGCGAGCTCGATGCCGCCATCATGGACGGCACCGCCGGGCGCGCGGGCGCGGTGGCGGAACTGCATCACGTCAAGAATCCGATCGATCTCGCGCGTCTGGTGATGGAGAAGTCGCCGCACGTGATGCTCGCCGGTCAGGGGGCCGAGGAGTTCGCGCTGGCGCAAGGTGTGGTACTGGTGCCCGAGAGCTACTGCATCACCCCGGAGCGCATGCGCGAGCTCGAGGAAGAAAAGCGCTCGGCAGACGCCCGCGAGCCCACCGCGCCGCTGCCGATGCGGCCGTCGGCACCGAAGGGGATGGGCACGGTCGGGGCTGTGGCGCTCGATGCCCAGGGGCACCTCGCTGCGGCGACCTCCACCGGCGGCCTCACCAACAAGCTCTACGGGCGCATCGGCGACACCCCGATCATCGGCGCCGGCACCTACGCCGATGAGTCGTGCGCGGTCTCCGGTACCGGCCAGGGCGAGTTCTACATCCGCCAGGTAGTGGCGTACGACATCTGCGCCATGATGCAGTACCAGCACGTGTCGCTCTCGCGCGCCGTCGATACCATGATCCACGGCAAGCTCAAGCGCACCGGGGGCGAGGGCGGCGTGATCGCCCTCGACCGCGACGGTAACATCGCCATGGACTTCAACAGCGCCGGCATGCACCGCGGCGTGCGCGACTCACGCGGACGGCGCGAGATCGCCATGTACCGCGACACGAACTGAAGGCGGGAGGCTCGATGTACGCGATCGCCATCCACGGAGGAGCCGGCGCCGTGCCGCGCGCGACGCTGTCGCCGCAACGCGAGCAGCGCTATCGCGCCGGCCTCGAGGCCGCGCTCGACGCTGGTTACGGCGTGCTCGAGCGCGGCGGCTCGAGCCTCGATGCGGTGACCGAGGCGGTGCGCATGCTCGAGGATGAACCGATGTTCAACGCCGGCCGCGGGGCCGCCTTGACCCGCGAGGGTGCCGCCGAGCTCGACGCGGCCATCATGGACGGCCGCAATCTGCGCGCCGGCGCGGTCGCCTCGGTGCGCCACGTGCGCAACCCCGTGGAGCTCGCACGGCGCGTGATGGAGAAGTCGCGGCACGTGCTGCTCGTCGGCCCGGGGGCCGAGGAGTTCGCGCTCGAGGAAGGCATGGCGCTCATCGCCAATCATTACTTCCGTACCCCCGAGCGGCAGATGCAGCTCGAGTGCGAGCAGCGCGGCGAGCGGGTGTCGGACCTGGTACCGCCAACCGAAGCGAGCGAGCCGCCCGGGGGCACGGTGGGCGCGGTGGCCTGCGACGCCCAGGGCCACCTCGCCGCCGCCACCTCCACCGGCGGCATGACCAACAAGCGTCCCGGGCGGGTCGGCGACTCGCCCATCATCGGTGCCGGGACCTACGCCAAGGATGGCGTGTGCGCGGTGTCGGCCACCGGGCACGGGGAATACTTCATCCGCGCCGTAGCCGCGCATCACGTGTGCGCGGCGGTCGAGTACCGCGGGCTGACACTCGCGCAGGCCATCGCCGAGCTGCTGCACGAGGTTCTCAAGAGCCTCGGCGGCGATGGCGGCCTGATCGCGGTCGACCGCGGCGGCCATATCGTCATGGACTTCAGCACCGAGGGCATGTACCGCGGCGCGCGCGACTCCTCCGGCCGTCGCGAGCTCGCCATCTACTAGTCGCATCGCTCTCTACGCGTCGCAGGACTCCATTAAGATCGCATCATGAAAGCCCACGGCCCACTGTTCCTCTCTCTCTGTCTGCTGGCACCGCTCGCAGTGGTGCCCGCTCAGCCCGCGCCCACCTGGACCGCGGGACGCGACTACTTCGTGCTCGAGCAGCCGCAGCGCAGCAGCGTCGCGCCCGGCAAGATCGAGGTGCTCGAGGTGTTCTCGTACGGCTGTCCGGCCTGCAACGCCTTCCAGCCGACGCTCGAGCTGCTGAAGAAGAACCTGCCGCCCAACGCGCAGCTCGCCTACCTGCCCGCCGCGTTCATTCCCGCCGAGGACTGGCCGATGTTCCAGCGTGCCTACCTCGCCGCGCAGGCGCTCGGCATCGCCGAGCGTACCCAGCAGCAGATGTATGACGCGGTGTGGAAGAGCGGCGAGCTCGCGACCTCCGACAGACAGACGCACCAGCTCAAGAGTCCGCAGCCCTCGATCGAGCAGGCGGCGCAGCTCTACGCGCGCTGGACCGGGGTCAAGCCTGAGGATTTCCTGGCGATGGCCCGATCCTTCACGATCGCCGGCCGGATGCGCGCCGCCGACGAGCAGATCGTGGCCATGCAGGTGCCCAGCACGCCCTGCATCGTCGTCAACGGGCATTACCGGATCGCCGAGAGTAATCAGGCGCCCACCCGCCTCATCCCGCTGGTGGCCTTTCTCGTCGCGAAGGACAGCGGGCACTAGAGCGCGCCGCGCGGCTCAGCCGCTCGCCGCGGACTCGCGGCTTGCCACAGCCGCCAGGGCCGGCTCCCGGCCGTCCGGCTCACGGTGACGCAACCCGCTCGGCGGCCTCACCTCCCAGCGCGCCCACACGCGTCGCAGATGCTGCGCCGAGCCAAAGCCGGCCCGCACCGCCACGCGCTCGAGGTCGAGCCCGGTGCCGGTCACGAGCTGACGCGCGAACGCATAGCGGATGAGCTGCACGTAGTCGAGGGGTGAGCAGTGCGCGTGCGCGGCGAACAGGCGCGCGAGATTGCGCGGCCCGGTGCAGGCGACCGCCGCGAGCTGCGCCGAATCCCAGCGCGCCGCCGGATCGCGGGTCACCGCGTCCTGCACCCGATGCACCGCCGGGTGCAGATGGTTGCGGTGCATGACCCAGGGCGAGAGCGCCGGATCGGAGCCGGCGCGCCGCAGATACACGACCAGATCGCGCGCCACTTCGGCGGCCACCTGCGGTCCGAGCTGCGCACCGATGACGTGCAGTGCGAGGTCGAGCCCGGCGGTGACGCCGGCGCTGGTGGCGAGCATCCCGTCCTCGACGAAGATACGGTTGTCGTGCACCCGGGCGCGCGGCTCGGCGCGCCTGAGCTCCTCGAGGTGCTCGTGATGGGTAGTGCAGTCGCGGCCGGCGAGCAATCCCGCGTGCGCCGCCAGCACACTGCCGGTGCATACGCACAGCAGCTGGGCGCGCGCCGCCGCGCCGCCGCGCAGCCACTCGATCGCCCGCCGGGTGGCGCTCTCCCCGGGATCGAGGGCCGGGCCGCCGATGCCGGCGAGCACCAGGATCGATGCCGGGGCGAGCGCGGCGGGCAGCGGCTCGAGAGCCGCGAGGGTGAGACCCGCCGCCGCCGTCACGCTCGGCTGCGGCGACACGAAACGCAGGCGGTAGCTGCCAGGCACTCGCCGTTCGGCGCAGCGGAAAGCATCCGCGCTGCCGGCTACATCGAGCAGCACCACGCTCGGCAACAGCAGGAACACCACCTCGCGCATGCGCGTCCCCGGTCCGCGCGGCCGTCAGCTCCAGGCGTCCGCGCTCGAGACGATGCGCGCGAAACGCTGATCGAGCACCAGCTCGGTGCGCTCGCGAATCTCGGCCGCCGATACCTCGCGCCCGGCGCGCGTGCGCATCGGAAAGGTGAGCGTCGCGTCGGTCACGTAGCGCACCTTGAACCCCAGGTCCGAGGCGTGCCGCGCGGTGGTCTCGCAGCACTGCTCGGTGCGGATGCCAGTGATGAGCAGCTCGCCGATGCCGTGCGCGCGCAACCAGGACTCGAGCGTCGCGCCGGTGGCGTCGGTCCCGAGGAGTGCCGAGTGCACCTGCTTGCGGAACACGGCATCCGCTTTGAGCCTGAGCTCCGGCATCGCGCGCACCATCCCTGAGGCGGCGGTGAAGGGGTTGCCGGCGTCCTCGCCCGGCTCCTGGTGGAACACCTGCACGAGCGAGGCGCCCTCGTCCCGGCTGCGATCGATGAGCGCCTGCACGTTGCGCAGGAACGCCGGCAGCTCCTCGGCGCGGAAATACGGCCGCTGGCGGAAGGATTCCTGCACGTCGATGACCAGAAGTGCCTGTTTCAAGAGGGGCTCCGGGCTGTGTTGAAAAACGGTCATATGGTGCGATAACCGCGGCAGCTTGACCACCGCAGCATGTGACACGTGCCGGTCAAAAACGGACAGCGGTGATTTCGCGGTGCAGGCACCCTCAGGGATGCGGGCGCAAGGGCCGGCCGCCGGCCGCGGCGATTACCCCAGAGGGCGGACTTCGCCCTAAACTACCGCGCCACCCGAGGTGGCGCTGAACAGCGCCGCCGCTTGGACTAGAAAAAACTGGGGAGAAGCCACCATGCTGCCGACCACGCTCCGCATCCCGATGCTCGCCTGTCTCGCGCTCACTGGACTCGGCGCGAACGCCCTCGCCTGGGCGGCCGATGCGCCGCCGCCGCAGATCCCGACCTGCGACAAGAAGATCGGCACGCTCGCAGTGACCGAGCCCGAGAATAAGTGGTGGCTGCAGTACAACCTCGATTCGCCCGAGGCGCTGATCAAGGTGTTCGTGTCGCAGTCGAAGTGCTTCACGCTGCTCGATCGGGGTAAGGGCCTGGCGGCCGCGGAGAAGGAACGCGCGCTCGCCTCATCCGGCGAGATGCGCGGCGGCTCGAACATCGGCAAGGGGCAGATGAAGGCTGCTGATTACGTGCTGGTGCCCGACGTGGTCACCAAGAACAATAACTCCGGCGGCAGCCGCATCGGCGGCGTCCTCGGCGGCATGCTCGGTGGCGTCGCCGGCGCCGTGGTGGGCGGCGTCAGCCTGAAGAGCAAGACCGCCGATGTCGTGCTGACCCTCACCGATGTGCGCTCCACCGAGCAGGTGGCGCTCGAGCAGGGGCACTACAAGAAGACCGATCTCGGCTGGGGCGCAGGCGGCGGTGCCTTCTTCGGCGGCTTCGCCGCCGCGGGCGCGAGCAGCTACGCCAACACCGAGATCGGTCAGGTCGTGACCATGGCCTACCTCGACTCCTACACGAAGCTCGTGAACGACATCAAGGGCATGAGCCTCAACGCCAAGGCCGACAACGTCAGCCAGTCGGTCACGATGGCCAAGCCCGGCAAGATGTACAGCGCCGCCAACCTCAAGTCGCCGGTGGTACGCGACCTCGATCCCGGCATGACGCTCTACCCGAGCGGCGACAAGGACGGGATCTGGTGGAAGGTCACGGACGAGCTGGGGAACGAGGGCTGGGTGCCGTCGACGCTGTTCCAGCTGGCGAAGTAAGGCGCGCGGCCGCCCGTGCCTCGGCGGCCAGCAGCGTGAGACCGTGCATCTGCGCCTGCTCCAGGGAGCGCGCCTCTCCCGCCGCCGCCGCGGACAGTAGCAGCCGCCATACCTGAGGCCGCGCGGGCCACCGCGGGCGGAGCCACTCCGGATGCCGCTCCGCGAGGGCATGCACGCGGCGCAGCGTCATGGCGCCGATGAGCCCGGCACACGCCGGCGGCATGCCGAGCAGCAGTCGCGCCGCGGCCAGCTGCGTGCGCGCCAGGTGCCAGCCGAATGTAAGGACCAGCCGCGCCACCTCGACGGTGGCGGGCACGGTGAAGAACGCGCTGCACACCGAGGCGTCCGCATCGCCCACCTGCCCGGGCGCGGCGGGCCGCCAGCGTGCCAGGGCGGCAAACCCCACATCGAACAGCAGGTACGGACAGGCGGCGGCACGCCGCAGCGCCAGCGGCTCGAGGATCGCGCGCAGCGTCCCGACCTCGCGCAGGAGCGGCGCGGCCAGCGTGCCGTGCAGCGCCCCCGGGAGCGATGCCTCCTGCAGCAATAGCGCCAGGCCGAGCTCATTGAGCTCCGCGAGCGTCTCGAGCGTCTCCGGGCGCAGCCACGAGGTGCCCCGGCGCATGTCCCCGGCCGCGTGCGCGGCCTCGATCCCGCAGTGCAACAGCATGGCCCCCTCCCCGCAGCGATGCGCAATGGTAGCCGAGCGCCGCCCGCCAGCCATCCAAGAATTTGGTGATTTTTTACCAAATTTCAGCAATTGTGTTTTGGTGAATTTTCAGCAAAATAAACGCAACCCTCCCCTGCCGGAACCGCCGCATGCGCATTTCCGACGATCGCTATCACCGTGAGCGGCTGCGCATGGAGCTGGCGCTGCGCTTCCTGGTCCATGAGGCGCGCACGCACACGATCCGTGCCTGGACCGGACTGTCGGACGACCGCATCCGCAAGCTGTACCGCTCCTACGTACGCCACGCACGACTGCACCTGCCGCGTCATCGCGGCAAGTCGCCGCACCAGGTCGCCTACTTCACACGCTCGCTGCGTCTGCAGCAGGAGAGCGCGGCGCTGGCGAGCGTGCTGATGCTGCTTGGCGTGCTGCCGGCGCAGGCCGCCGAGGCCGCGGTGCCGCTGCCGGGCCTGCAGCGCGGCGCGGCGCTGTGCGAGGCGTTCGAGGCTTATCGCGCCGTAATTCCGGCGGCGCAGATCTCCTTCGAGCATGCGGTGTTCCTGGCGTGCGCGCTCTCGAGCGGCGAGCTGCTGCGCCTCGGCGCCTGTACGGATTGCGGCAGCGTCATGGTCACCGAGCGCTTCCCGGCGCGCGTCACGCGCTGCCAGCAGTGCGTGCAGGCGCCGCGCACGCCGGCGCCGGGCGGTGCGCCGCAGGCCGATGGCGGGCGCCCACACTGATAGAATGCGCCGCCACCTTGTCGCGGGTGAACGGCGCTAAGTGAATCCTCCCGAGCCCAACTTCTTCGCAGGCCCCTACCTCGAGCGGCGCGCCGAGGCGCGCGAGGACCCGGAGTGGATCGCGGCGGCCTGGGCCGACACCGGCAGCCGCTACCTGGTGTCGCGCGACACGGCGCAACTCATGAGCGGCGACCCGCCGCGCGCGGCGCTGCTGACGCGCGAGGTGCCGCTGGTGCGCTCCGCGCCCGCCGCCAGCCTGACGCTGCTCGGCTGGTTCGGCGGCGCGCGCTGCGTGCTGATCACGCTGCCGCGCGAGCGCGACGCGGAGGCGCCCGCCGGCACCCGTTTCGAGGAGCTGCGGCCGCTGTCGGCGCTGCTGCCCGCCGACGAGGCGGGCCTGCTGGCGTATGCGCGCGCGCTGTCCGTGTGGCGCGCGCGCACGCAGCACTGCGGCGTGTGCGGCGCGCCCACCAAGCCGACCCGCGGCGGCCACTGCCTCAACTGCAGCAACCCGGACTGCGCCGAGGAGTTCTTCCCGCGCATCGACCCGGCGATCATCGTGCTGGTGTCGGATGGCGAGCGGGCACTGCTCGGGCGCCAGGCGAGCTGGCCGGTGCGCCGCTATTCGACCATCGCCGGCTTCGTCGAGCCGGGCGAGAGCCTCGAGGACGCGGTGGCGCGCGAGGTCGAGGAGGAGACCGGCGTGCGCGTCACGGACGCGCGCTACGACTCATCCCAACCCTGGCCGTTCCCCTCTTCGCTGATGCTCGGCTTCCGCGCGAGCGCCGCCCTGGGGAGCGCGGTGCGGGTGGGCGGTGAGCTCGAGGACGCGCGCTGGTTCACGCGCGCGCAGCTCACCTCGGGCGAGGCACTCGCACCGCCCTCGCACTCGATCTCCTGGCGGTTGATTTCCGGCTGGCTCGAGGGCGGGTAGGCCGCGCGTGTGCCTGCTGGTGCTTGCCTGGGAGGCACACCCGCGCTATCGGCTCGTGGTGGCCGCCAACCGCGACGAGTACCACGCGCGGCCCGCGGCACCGCTCGGCAAGTGGCGGCAGCCGCCCGGCATCCTCGCCGGCCGCGACCTGCGCGCCAACGGCGCCTGGCTGGCGCTCGATCCGGCGCGACGCTTTGGCGTCGTGACCAACTTCCGCGAGCTGCAGGCGCCGCGGCCGCAGGCTCCCTCGCGCGGCAATCTCATTCCGCATTACCTCACCGGAACGGCGCGCCCCGCAGAGTTCTTCCGCCACCTCGAGGCGCTCGCCGGCGACTACTCCGGCTTCAACCTGCTGCTCGCCGATCGCGAGGCGCTGTGGTACGGCTCGAACCGCGCCCAGCCGTTCGCGCGCGCTCTGCCGCCGGGAGTGTACGGACTGTCGAACGAGCTGCTCGATACGCCGTGGCCGAAACTGCTGCGCGTCAAGGCGCGCTTCAGGCACTGGCTCGAGCAGCCGCAGGCGGCAGCCGCCGACCTCTTCGCCCTGCTCGCCGACCGCACCCAGGCGGTCGATGGCGGCGCGCAGCTGCCGCGGGGCGGGCTGCCGCGCGACTGGGACCGGATCCTGTCGGCGCCCTTCGTTGTCCATCCGACCTATGGGACGCGCTGCTCGACGGTCGTGCTGCTTGAGCCCGACGGCGGACTGTACCTCGGCGAGCGGCGCTTCGATGCCGCGGGCGAGCCAGCCGGTGAAGCTGACTTCCAGCTGAACGCGGGGGAGTGGCCGTAGCGGATCGCGGCGCGGGCACGGAACCGCCGCGGCGCCGCCCGCTCTCATATAAAGAGCGCCGAGCGAGTGTGCTCACGAGCCTCTAGAATTCCCTCCTCTTCCTGACTGCACGTCGAGATGACGCAGCGCACAGTCAAGCCTCGGGCTCGCCGCAGGCACCGGCGAGGTCCGGTGGCCGCCGTGGCTGCATTCGCCGTGCTCGTGAGTCTCGCGGCCGGGGCGGCGTGGGCGGCCGCCGGCGTCAACGTCGAGGTGCGCGGCGTGGACGAGACGCTGCGCTCCAACGTGCTCGCATACCTCTCCTTCGAGCGTTACAAGAAGGGCGGCGTCGAGCTCAACGCCGACATGATCGAGCGGCTGCACAACCGGGTAGAGCGCGAGGTGCAGGAGGCGCTGCGCCCGTTCGGCTACTACGAGCCGCAGGTCGACTCCACCGTCACCGATCTCGGCAAGGGCGAGTGGCGCGTGGTCGTCGACATCAAGCCGGGGCGGCCGGTGCTGGTGGGCAACATCATCGTCAGGGTGACCGGTCGGGGCGAGAACGATCCGCTCTTTACGCGCATCCTTTCGCACCCGCTGCTGACGCGCGGCGAGCGCCTCAACCAGCCCGCGTACGATGCGCTCAAGGCCGACCTGCAGCGTACCGCCGCCACCTACGGCTACTTCGACGCCAAGCTGACCCGCAACGAGCTGCTGGTCGACCCGCCGCACTACACCTCGAGCATCGCACTCGAGATGGAGACCGGCGAGCGCTACCGCTTCGGACCCACCACGGTCGAGCAGCACGTGATCAAGGAGAGCCTGGTGCGGCGCTACCTGCGCTACCACGAGGGCGACCTGTTCGATCTCACGCAGGTGCTGCGCACGCAGTTCGCGCTCGATGACACGCAGTACTTCGCCAACCTCGAGGTACGCCCCGGCACTCCGGATCCCGCCACGCATCGCGTGGCGGTCGACATCCACGCCGACCCCAACCGCCGGCATCGCTATTCGGTCGGTGCCGGCTACGCCACCGACACCGGCGCCCGCGCCACGCTCGGCTTCGAGGACCATCGGATCAACGACAACGGTCAGAGCTTCAACGCCCAGCTGCAGTTCGCCCAGATCACGCGCTACGCGGTCCAGACCGCCTACATCTTCCCGGTGGGCGACCCGGCGCTCGAGCACTTCGCGCTCAATGGCAGCATCGAGCAGCAGATCCTCGCCGACGTGACCGCCTATACCCTGTCGGCGGGGCCGAGCTTCACCGTGGTATCCAACGGCTGGCAGCACGTGTGGAAGCTGTTCGCGGTGCGCACCACCAGCGAGGACATCAACGGCACGACCACCGACCGGCTGCTGGTGCCGGAGGTGGATCTCGCCTCGGTGCCCAAGGACTATCTCGGCGAGCCGCTGTTCGAATACCCCTTCGTCGCGACGCTGCGCGGTTCGGACGCGGTGCTGGGGTCGGACTCCAACTTCATCCAGCTGCACGCGCAGCTCGAGAACGTGTTCCACCTCGGCGGCCCGTGGCACCTGCTGCTGCGCGAGGAGGCGGGGGCGAGCCTGGTGTCGCGGTTCTCGGAGCTGCCCGCGGTCTATCGCTTCTTCGCCGGCGGCGACAACAGCGTGCGCGGCTTCTACTACAATCAGCTCTCGCCCACCGAGCCGTTCTGCACCGTGGGTCCGAACGGCAAGTTCCTGCTCACCGCGAATGGCACCTGCCAGAGCATCGGCGGCTACATCCGGGTCGGAGGCAAGGATCTGATCACCGGCACGGTGGAGGTGGTCCACGACCTGCCGCGCAACCTCGGGATCGCGACCTTCGTCGACTACGGCAATGCCTTCGATCACTTCGGCACCAAGCTGTTCTATTCGGCGGGCGTCGGGGTGCGGTTCCGCACGCCGTGGCTGACGCTCGGCATCGACGTGGCGCAGCCCATCAATAACCCCGGTGCCGGCCCACGCCTGCACATCAACTTCTCGCCCAAGCTGTGAGCGGCGGTACCTCATGCGCCGCCTGCTGATCCTCTTCGCCGCCTGCCTGCTGGTGCTCATCGTGGTGGTGGTGCCCGCGACGCTGGTCGTGTGCGCCGTGTTCACGCAGTCGGGACTGCAGTTCGTGGTGCGGCATATCCCCGAGCACTTAGGTCCCGTGCGCCTCACGATCGTCGGCGTGCGCGGCACGATCGCGAGCGGGCTGCACGTCGATCGCGTCGAGATCGACCACGAGCTCGTACACCTGACGTTCACCGGGATAGACGGGCGCGTGGCGCTCGCCCCGCTGCTGCTGCAGACCATCCGCTCCCCCGAGGCCTCGGTCCACACCGCGCTCATCGAGGTTAAGCGGCGTACCCATCCGCCCACACCGTCGCCGATGCCGCCGTTCGTGCCGCGCTGGCTGCTGATCAGCGCTGAGCACGCCACGGTCGATGACGCGGTGCTCACGGTGTACAACGGTGTGCGGCTCGAGGCCACGCACATCACGACCGTCGCGGTGCTGCGCCATCGCACCATCCGCTTCTTCCAGGCACAGGGCCGCCTCTTCGACGCCGACGTGAACGCGATCGGCGAGCTGCGCGCGCGCGATCCGCTCGGGATCGAGGGCCAGGGACACCTCGACTGGGCACCGGCCGGACAGCCCGCCTGGAGCGTCGACGGCACGGCAAAGGGCAACCTCAAAGCGCTCATGCTCACGGCGCACGCGCTCAGCCCGTTCCGCGCCGACTTCACCGGGGCGGCGCTCGATCTCACCAACCGCTGGCACATCCAGGGCAATGCAGCGGTACAGAACTTCGACCTGCGGGCCTGGGGCATCTCCGGGCCGCTCGGGGTGATGACAGCGCACCTGGCGGTCGGCTGGGATGAGCACGGCTTCACCGGCCGTGGCACCGTCGACCCGACGGGGCTGCGTGCCGGCAGCTTCCAGGCGCGCTTCGAGGGTGCGTTTGCCGGCCATACGCTCACCGCGCGGCACATGGAGGCGCGTCACGAGGCCTCGGGTGCACGCGCGCAGGGCTCGGGCACTTTCACCATCGTTCCCAACGGCCCGCGACTCGACATCGCGGGCAACTGGGAGGACTTTCGCTGGCCGCTCACCGGGCACGACCCGGCGCTGAAGAGCGCCTCGGGAAGCTTCACGCTCGAGGGCCTGCTGCCCTACCACGTGCACGCGAAAGGAGAGGCGAGCGCCGCCGGGCTCCCCCCGAGCCCCATCGAGGTCACGGGCACTCTCGGCAAGGACAGCTTCGCCTTCGAGCACGCCGCTGTGGATCTCTTCGACGGCCATGCCGAAGTCACGGGCGCGGTGGAGTGGACGCCGCACGACACCTGGTCGGTGAGCGGGCAGCTCACCGGCATCAATCCGGCGACGCTGCGCGCCGATCTCCCGGGGAGCCTGAACTTCTCACTCAATGCCTCGGGGCGCGGCTTCGATCCCAAGGGGGAGCTTCGGGTCACGATTCAATCCCTGAGCGGCAAGCTGCGCGGCACGCGGGCGAGCGGCGGCGGATCGCTCGAGCACTCCTCCGACGGCTGGCGCTTCGAGCGCGTACGTGTGGCGCTCGGCGGCACGACGCTCTCGCTCGACGGACAGGCGGCTGACAGACTCGATTTGCGCTTCGCGATCGCCAGCTCCGACTTAAGCCTGCTCGGCGTCGGCGGCCGCGGCCAGCTCGACGCTTCCGGCACGGTGCGCGGTACCGCCGCGGAGCCGGCGGTCGCGGCCAGCGCCCACGGCCGCGGGCTGAGTTACGCGGGGGTCGATCTCGGGCAGCTGGACGCGGACGTCGACTTCGACGCCAGCGACCCGACGCACGCAGCGAAGATCGACGCGCGCCTGAGTGGGTTGAGCTACGCGGGCCACACGCTCGACAAGGCGGCCCTCACCGTGAACGGTCCGCCGGCCAGCACCCGGGTGCATCTCGAGGCCGAGGCCCAGGGACTCGCGCTGACCGCGCAGGCCGACGGCGCCTACGCGCACCGCCTCTTCCAGGGTCAGCTCGATTCGCTCGCCGTGAAGGGGCGCGATGCGCTTGATCTCGCCCTCGAGCATCCGGTGGGCCTGCTGGCATCGCCCGAGCGGCTGCGGGTCGAGTGGCTGTGTCTCGCCGGAACGCCGGGCAGCGTGTGCGCAGATGCCGACTGGAGCCCGCAGCACTGGTCCGCCACGCTGATGAGCAACCAGCTGCCGCTGTCGGCGCTCACCGCCGGCATGACACCGGCCGTGCAGTACCAGGGCACGGTCGACCTGCTGGCACGGGCAGCCGGCGGCGCGCACACCCCCATTACGGGAACGCTTCGCGCCCAGCTCGCCGACGCGGTGCTGTCGCACCGACTGGCAAGCCGCAAGATCGAGCACAGCCGCATCGGCTCGGGGACCGTGACCGCGAGCGCCACGCCCGAGGCAGTCAGCGTCGCCGCGGTACTCGAGAACGGCGACGTCGGCACCATCCGCGCGCGCGTCGATGCGCAACGCGGCAGCCCGCGCTGGCAGGACATGCCGCTCAGCGGCGCGCTGCACGCTGAGACCTCGAATCTCGGCCTGCTGTCGCTGTACTTCCCCGATATCGACCGCGCCTCGGGCCAGCTGCACACCGACGTGAACATCAGCGGCACACTCGGCGCGCCGCTCATGAACGGCACACTGAAAGTCGTCAACGGCGAGCTCGACCTCTACCAGGTGAATCTCGCTCTGCGCCAGGCGGCGCTCGAGGTAAACCTCGACAACGGCGGCCTCGACTTCAAAGGCAGCGCGCACGCGGGCGCGGGCAGCGCGGCCGCGAACGGTCATCTCGAGTGGCACAACCTGCTGCCGTACGGCAAATTCCACCTCGAGGGCACGAGCCTGCGGGTAGCGGATACTCCCGAGGCGCAGATCGACGCCTCGCCGAACCTCGACTTCGACGTTCAGGGCAGACGCATCGAGGTGACCGGCAAGGTGACGGTGCCGTTCGCGAAGATCCAACCCAAGGACATCACCAACGCGGTGCGCACCTCGCCGGACGAGGTGATCGTCGGCAGCGAGCCGGAAAATCCCGCCGAGCGCTTCGAGGTGATGAGCACCATCACGCTCACCCTCGGCGACAAGGTGACGGTGGACACCTCGGGGCTCACCGGCCGCCTCACCGGCGCCGTCACCATCAGGAGCGGCTACGACGCGATCACACGCGCGACCGGCGAGCTGTCGGTGGCCGACGGCAAGTACCTCGCGTACGCGCGCAAGCTGGACATCCAGCGCGGCCGGCTGATATTCACCGGTGGGGCGGTCGATGACCCGGGCATCGATCTGCGCGCCATCAAGGAGTTCCCGGACGTGACCGCCGGTATCAACGTGCGCGGCACGCTGCAGCAGCCGCGCATGTCGTTCTTCTCCGACCCGCCGCTGCCGCAGTCACAGATCGTGTCGCTCATCCTCTCGGGTGGCTCGCCGCAGTCGGCACAGACCGCGGGCAATGCAGCGCTCGGCCAGGGTGCCGCGCTGCTCGCCGCGCAGCTCGGCCAACGCGTCGGCCTGCCCGATGTCAGCCTCGAAACCGACCCGATCGCCAACGAGACCTCGCTGGTGCTCGGCCACTATCTCACGCCGCGCCTGTACGTGAGCTACGGCGTGAGCATCACCGAGACGCTGAACACCCTCAAGCTCCGCTACACGCTCGGCGACCACTGGGTCATCAAAACCGAGCTCGGCACCGCGCGCGGCGCGGACCTCGTCTACTCGATCACCAAGTAGCCGCGCAGCGGCTACTTGCTGCAGTCGCCGATGCGGTGCGCCGACATCTTGATGGTGACCGTCTGCCCCTTGTCGCTGGTCGAGACCATGGTGCCCTGGAAGGAGTCGGAGGCGAAGGTGCCCTCGAAGTGCGCGACCCGCTTGCCGCACTGGGTGGTGAACTTCACCTGCCCGCCGCTCACCGAGTGCTCGGTGATCTGGCAGTTCTGCGGCTGATTGCTCTGGCCCTGCGCAATCTGCTGACTGACGTGATCGACGTCCGACTGGCTGATGCAGTGCTGCGTCACGTTCGGCTTCTGCATCATCGCCAGCGCCTGCGGCGGCAGCTTCGCCGCCACGTCGGGCGGCAGCTGCATGTCCATGGTGCTGGTGAATTCATACATGCCGGGCGACAGGCCGAGCGTCTGCGCGTACAGGGCGAATGACAGGCCGGTGGCAGCGGCGAACAGCACGGCGCGGCGGGCGCGCATCGGGCGTCGTGATTGCATGGAGAGCCCCCCTGAAGAATGTGCGGCGCCGGGACGGCGGCGCTGGCGCGGGATTCTAGCCCACGGTTGCCCGCGTCTTGACTCCATTGCATTAATATGCACAATAATCGCATATTTATGCCTAGGCGAATCCCTGCATGCTGAGCGACACGCAACAACTGCAGCGCCGCGGCGCCATCGTGCGCATCCTGCGCTCGGGCGCCGTGCGCAAGCAGCATGACCTGGTGCGGCTGCTCAGAAAGGAAGGGTTGGATGCGACCCAGTCCTCGATCAGCCGCGACCTGCGCGAGCTCGGCGTGCTCAAGGCGAGCGGCGGCTACGTGCTGCCGCCCGATGAGCTGACGCGCGCTAACGGCGACTTCGGCACTCTGGCGCAGTTCGTGCGCGAGCTGCGCCGCGCCGGCCCCTCGATCACCGTGCTGCGCACCACCATCGGCGCGGCGCAGTCGGTCGCCGTGGCGATCGACAAGGCCGAGTGGCCCGAAGTCGCCGGCACCATCTCCGGCGATGACACCATCTTCATCGCCACCGCCAATGCGCGCGGGCAGGACGAGCTCCTCGCGCGCCTCCGTACCCTGTTCGGAATCTGACCATGCCCCACGAAGTGAGCCCAGGCGCCCCGTCCGGGGGCAGCACCCCCATCGTTCTCGCCTACTCCGGCGGCCTCGACACCTCGTTCCTGGTGCCATGGATCGCCGCCACACAGCACCGCCCGGTGATCACGGTGACGGTCGATACCGGCGGCATCGACGCCCCCGCCGCGCACGCGCTCGAGGAGCGCGCGCGCGAGCTCGGTGCCATCGCCCACCACCAGGTCGATGCGCGTGCGGCGTATTTCGAGCAGGTGCTGCGCTTTCTCATCATGGGGAACGTGCGGCGCGGGGCGCTCTATCCGCTGTGTGTGGGCGCTGAGCGCGTCATGCAGGCGCAGACCATCGCGCGCATGGCGCGCGAGCTCAAGTCCGACACGGTGGCACACGGCTGCACGGCGGCCGGCAATGACCAGGTACGTTTCGAGGTGGCGCTGCGCACCCTCGCGCCCGACCTCGCCGTGCTGGCGCCGGTGCGCGACCGCGCCTTCAAGCGCCAGGAGGAGCTCGAGTACCTCAAGGCCCGGGGGCTCCCGGTCCCGCCGACCGGCGCGGCCTACTCGGTGAATCGAGGACTCTGGGGCGTCACCATCGGCGGCAAGGAGACGCTCACCTCGGCGGGCAGCATCCCCGAGGACGCCTGGCTCCTCACCCGTGATGCTTTCGCCCGCGCACGCCAGGAGGAGCGTCACGTGCTGTCGTTCGTCAAAGGGCGGCCCACGGCGCTCGACGGCCGTGAGGGCTCGCCGGTCGCGATCGTCGAGGCGCTGGAGGCGCTCGCCGCGCCCTTCGGCATCGGCCGCGGCATTCATCTCGGCGATACGATCATCGGCACCAAGGGGCGGGTGGCCTTCGAGGCGCCGGCCGCGGAGGTGCTGCTCACGGCGCACCGCGAGCTCGAGAAGCTCACCCTCACCGCCCGCCAGCAGCGCATCAAGGAGCAGCTCGCGCAGCCGTACGGCGATCTGGTGCACGAGGGCCAGCTGCTGGATCCGGTGTGCCGCGACATCGAGGCGCTGCTCATGTCATCCCAGGAGCGCGTGACGGGCGAGGTGCGCTTCAAGCTGCAGACCGGGAGTCTCTTCATCGAGGGTGTCGAGTCGCCGTTCTCGCTGATGGCCGCTTCGCGCGGCGTGTACGGCGAGGCGGCCGGGGAATGGTCGGCGGCGGATGCGCTCGGCTTCTCGCGTATCGTCTCGCTCCCCGGGGTCTTCTACACGCGCGCGGGAAGCCAAGCCGCGCACCAGGAGAGCTGACGTGGTCAGCATGCGCAGCATCATCGTCGACAAGCTCGCCTCGGTCACCCAGGCCTGTGAGCTGTCGCACGAGGTACGCATCGCCGCCGATATCCCGGCGGAAGAAGGCGTCGTGGTCGTGGTCGAAGTGCTCAACAACAAATCGACCTACAACACGCTCGAGCTGGTCTCCGGGCGCATGGCCAAGGTCGGCAAGGGCGACATCGTCGCCGGGGCGCTCGGGCACCGCCAGGCGCTGTTCGGCTACTCCGGCCACGTGCCCGAGTCCGTCAGGCCTGGTGACGTTCTGCAGATGCTCAACATCGGCGGCGTGCTTGGCATCTGCGACTCGATCAATCCCGAGAAGGGCAAGCCGTTCGACTGCCGCGTTCTCGGCGTGGCGCTCAACTTCCCCTATCTCGGCGAGCGCATCGGCGTGCCGGCGCGTGCCGGCTACCAGCGTCTCGATGTGAACGCCGCGCTCGACACGCGCGGCGTGCCGGTGGTAGCACTGGCCGGCACCTGCATGGAAGCCGGCAAGACCGCCGCCGCCTGCGCCATCATCGCGCGCATGCGCCACCGCGGGCTGACGGTGGATGCCTTCAAGGCCACCGGCGTCTCACTGCGGCGTGACATCCTCGCCATGGAGGATGCGGGCGCGCGGCGCTGCGCCATCTTCACGGATCTGGGAGTAATCAGCACCACCCGCAGCAACGGCCCGGCGCTCACCCGCACCATGCTGAGCGAGCTCGCGGCCGGCAAGCCCGACGTGGTGGTGTTCGAGCTCGGCGACGGCATCCTCGGCACTTACGGCGTGGACGCCATCCTCGAGTGCCCCGACATCCGCATCGCGCTCAGCGGCGTGGTGCTGTCGGCGAACGATCCGGTGGCGGCCTGGGGCGGCGTGCAGCTGCTGCGCGAGCGCTTTCACATCGAGCCGTGTGTCGTCACGGGACCTGCTACCGATAACCAGGTGGGAATAGAGATCATCACGCGCCAGATGGGCGTCGCGGCCTGCAACGCGATCAGCAACGCGGCCGCACTCGGCGACCGCGTGATTGAAGCGCTGGGCCTAAGCGCCGCGGCGGCCGCATGAGCGAGCGCAGCGCGAGCGCGTCCCCCGGGGCGGTCCCGACCGTGGTGCTGGGCGGCACCGGCTATGTGGCAGGCGAGCTGCTGCGCCTCATCGCCGGCCACCCGCAGCTTGAGCTCGCCGCCGTGATGTCCGACGGCTCGCCCGGTGAGCCGGTGGCGGGGGCGTTTCCGCATCTGGCGGTCGCCTACCCGGAGACTCGTTTCACAAGTCTCGCGGAAGCTGCGCGCCGCATCGCCGAGAGCCGCACCGCGGCGGTGTTCTCGGCGGCGCCGCACGGAGTGTCGGCGGGTCTCGTCGATCAACTGCTCGGCAGCTGCGCGCGCAGCGGCACCCGTGCGCGCGTGGTCGACATCTCGGCTGACTTCCGCTATGCCTCGGCGGATGCCTACACGCAAGTCTACGGCCACGCCCACGGCGCCCCGGGGCTAATTAAGGATTTCACCTGCGCGCTGCCCGAGCACCTGGCGCAGCTGCCGACGGCACACGTGGGCCACCCGGGGTGCTTCGCGACCGCGGTGCTGCTCGCCTCGGTGCCGCTGCTCGCCCTCGGGCTCGCCGAGCCCACGCTGTTTGCGAGCGGCGTCACCGGCAGTACCGGCTCGGGGCGCAAGCCCGTCGACGGGACGCATCACCCGCTGCGCCATGGGGATCTCTACGGCTACAACGCCCTCGACCATCGCCACGCTCCCGAGATCGTCGCCTGCGCGCGCTCGGCTACGGGAGTCGAGCCGCAGCTCGCCTTCGTGCCGCACTCCGGACCCTTCGCGCGCGGCATATACGTTACCGTGCAGGCGCCGCTCAAGCGCGCGCTCGACACGACGGCGGCACGCGGCGCGCTGCGCGAGTACTACGCGCGCGCCCCCTTCGTGCGGGTCGCCGAGCGCGCGCCGCACGTTAAGGAGGTGGCCGCGAGCAACTACGCGCACCTCGCGGCGGTGAGTGATGGCCGCACGATCGCCGTCATGTGCGCGATCGACAACCTGGTGAAGGGCGCCGCGGGCGGCGCCGTGCAATGGATGAATCGGATGCTGGGCCTGCCCGAGACCTCGGGTCTCACGCAGCCCGCGCCCGGCTGGACCTGAAGGCGAGCCCCATGCCGAAGAAAACTCCGACCGCGACCGCCACGGCGAGTGGCACGCGCAGGACGCTGAAGCCCACGCAGCGCGACTTTCAGGCGCAGGTGTTCGCCCAATACCCGCTCGAGGTGGCCTCCGCCCAGGGTGTGTGGCTCACCAACAGCCGCGGCGAGCGGCTGCTCGATCTGTACGGCGGACATGCGGTCGCAGCTCTCGGCTACGGGCATCCGGAGTGGACGGCCGCGCTCGCCCGGCAGGCGCAGGAGTGCCAGTTTCAGAGCAATGCGGTCGCGATGCAGGTGCGCGCCAAGGCCGCACGCCGTCTGGTGCGCTTCTCGAAGCTCCCCTTTGGCAGCGTGTTCTTCGTCAACTCGGGAGCGGAGGCGAACGAGAACGCGCTCAAGGTGGCGCTGCGCATGACCGGCCGCGCGCACGTCGCCGCCATCGAGGGTGCCTTCCACGGCCGCACCGCGGGTGCGGGCGCGGTCACCTTTGGAGCACAGGCCAAGTGGTATGGCTATCCGCGCACCCCGTTCGAGGTCAGCTTCATTGCGCGCGGCGACCACGCCGCGATCACCGCCCAGGTGAGCCGCGACACCGCGGCGGTGATCGTCGAGCCGGTGCAGGGGGTCGCCGGCGCGGTAGCGCTCGGCGCGCCGTTCCTTGCGGCGCTGCGCGCGCGCTGCGATGAGGTCGGAGCGCTCCTCATATTCGATGAGGTGCAGTGCGGCATGGGCCGCAGCGGCGAGCCATTCGCGGCCAATCTCTACGGCGTGCGGCCCGACATGCTGACCGCCGCCAAGGCGCTCGGCAACGGCTTTCCGGTCGGCGCGCTCATGATGTCGCCGCTGGTCTCCGCTTCGCTCAAAGTCGAGTCGCTCGGCACCACCTTCGGCGGCGGGCCGATGGCGTGCGCGGCGGTGAACGCGGTGCTGGCGGCGATGCGCGAGCAGAAGCTCATCGAGCGCGTGCGGCGCCTCAGTGCCTACATCCGCCGCACCTGCATCGTGGGTCCCGTGACTGCGGTGCAGGGGGTCGGGCTGCTGTTGGGGTTGCGCACCCGGCGGCCGGCGAAGGACATCCATGCCGAGCTCATCGAGTGCGGCATCCTCGCCGGCACCTCAGCCGACCCCAATGTGCTGCGGCTCCTGCCGCCCTACATTCTCGAGGAGCAGCACGTGGATGCGCTGCGCGATGCGCTCAAGGATCTCGATCCGTGAAACGCTTCGTTTCCCTGAGCGAGCTCAAGCGCGAGCAGGTGCTGTCGCTGCTGGAGTTGTCGCGGCGCCTGCAGCGCTCGCCTGAGCCGCAGGCGCTCGCCGGCAAGATCCTGGGCCTGCTCATGTTCAATCCCTCGCTGCGCACACTCGCCTCGTTCCAGGCGGCGATGGCGCGCCTCGGGGGGAGCTCGTTCGTCATTCACCCGGGACAGGGCAGCTGGCAGCTCGAGACCCGCATCGGTGCGGTGATGGATGGCGCGGCCGCCGAGCACGTGCGTGAGGCGATCCCGGTGCTCAGCTCCTACTGCGACGTGCTCGGCATCCGCCAGTTCGCCGAAGGCAGGACGCTCGAGAGCGATCTCGCCGAGACCGCCTTCAATGCCATGGCGGAGCTTACGGTGAAGCCGCTCGTCAATCTCGAGTCGGCGCTCGATCACCCGTGTCAGGCGCTCGCCGACTGGAAGACGATCGATGATCTTGGCGTGCCGCACGGCGGGCGCTTCGTGCTCTCCTGGGCGTGGCATCCGCGCGCCCTGCCGCTGGCGGTTCCCGCGGCGGCGCTGCATATGGCGGCCATGCGCGGCATGCAGGTCACCGTGCTGCGCCCGGAAGGGTTCGCGCTTCCCGCTGCCGTCATGGAGCGCGCGCAGGCAGCTGCGGCCGCCGCCGGCGGCTCGGTACGCGAGACGACCGAGCGCGCCGAGGCACTCGAGGGAGCCGACATCCTGTACGTCAAGGAGTGGGGCGCGACCGCCTGCTACGGCGATGCGGCGGGGGATGCGCGCCTGCGCAGCACGCTCAAGAGCTGGTGCGTGCGCGACGACTGGTTTACCCGCACCGCGCGCGACTGCCGCCTCCTGCACTGCCTGCCGGTACGGCGCAACACCGCGATCGCCGACGAGGTGCTCGACGGAGCGCGCAGCGCCGTGCAGCGCGAGGCGGCCAACCGGCTTAACGTGCAGATGGCCGTGCTGCACCGACTGTTGAAGCCCGAAGCGTAAGGAAAACTCCGCAAATGATCATGCATCGAGGCGACCAGACTCTCGCGATCCGCGCCCTGAAGAGCGCCGCACCCTACATCCGCATGTACAAGGGCAAGACCTTCGTGGTGAAAGCCGGCGGCGGAGTATTCGCCGAGCGCGACCTGACCCGCACGCTGGTCGAGCAGATCGGGATCCTGCATTACTTCGGCGTGCGCGTGGTGCTGGTGCACGGCGGCGGGCCGCAGCTCACCGAGCTCGCCACCGCGCTCGGCGTGCCGACGCAGATGGTCGATGGACGCCGGGTGACCGATGCGCGCTCGATCGACGTGACGGCGATGGTGCTCAACGGCCTCATCAACACGCAGCTGCTCGCCATGTGCCGCGACCTCAACGTCGATGCGGTCGGCATCAGCGGCGTCGATGCCGGGCTGGTGCGCGCCCACAAGCGCCCGCCGGTGCGCGTGAGCGAGGACGGGCCGCCCGTCGACTACGGCTTCGTCGGCGACATCGATGCGGTCGACACTACGGTCATCCGCAAGCTGCTCGACAACGGCCTCATGCCGGTCGTGAGCCCCTTGTCGGCGGATGAGAGCGGCACGCTGCTCAACATCAACGCCGACACGGTGGCGGCCGCGATCGGCGCGGCGCTCGATGCCGAGAAGCTGATCCTGTGCACCGGCACGCCGGGCATCTTGGGTTCCGTCAGCGACCCCGGCTCGCTCATCTCCTATACCGATCTGGCGGGCCTGAAGCGTCTGCGCGAAGCGGGACGGATCGCCGACGGCATGCTGCCGAAGACCAGGGCGATCGAGGACGCGCTGCGCGGCGGTGTACGCCGCGTGCACGTGGTGTCGTACCGCGCCCCGGAGGGCATCCTCGGGGAGGTGTTCACCAACGAGGGGACCGGAACCCTCATCGTCTCCGACATCAACGCCCTCACCCAGGCGGAGCAGCAGAGCACCTCATGACACGTCTCTGGGACAAGGGCGCCCCGCTCGATGAGCGTGTGCTGCGCTACACCGCCGGCGAGGACTACGCGCTCGATGAGCGCCTGGTGCGCTACGACGTGCGCGCCTCGATCGCGCACGCCGAGATGCTCAATGCCTGCCAGCTCATGTCGCTCGATGACCTCGATGCGATCCGCGCGGCGCTCGTGGCGCTGGCCGATGAGCACGCGCGCGGCCTGTGGCACGTCGAGCTCGAGGACGAGGACGGCCAGACCGCGCTCGAGCGGCGGCTCACCGAGCGGATCGGCGCCGCCGGAGCGCGCATCCACCTCGGGCGCTCGCGCAACGACCAGGTGCTCGCCGCCATCCGCCTGTACCTGCGCGAGGCCATAGAGGACTTAAGCGCCGGCGCGCTCGAGGTGGCGGATGCGCTCGATGAGCTCGGGATCCGCGAGGCCGCGACCGCGCTGCCCGGCTACACGCACATGCAGCAGGCCATGCCGAGCTCGGTGCCGCTGTGGGCCGGGGGATTCGCGGCCGAGCTGCGCGATGATGCCGCCGGCCTCACCGCGGTGTCGCGCCGCGTGTCGCGCAATCCGCTCGGCAGCGCGGCCGGCTATGGCACCCCCGGACTTGCCATCGACCGCGAGGCGACGCGCGCCGCGCTCGGTTTCGCGGCAGTGCAGGAGCCGGTGACCGCCGTACAGCTGTCGCGCGGCAAGGCCGAGGCGCAGCTGCTCTTCGAGATCACGCTCCTCATGCAGGACCTGTCGCGGTTCGCCGCCGACGTTCTGCTGTACGCCACGCGCGAGTTCGGCTTTCTCACGCTCCCGGAGGCCTTCACCACCGGCTCCTCGATCATGCCGCAGAAGCGCAACCCGGACGTATTCGAGCTCATCCGCGCCCGCTCCGCCACCGCGCAGGCGTGCCTCATCGAGGCACTCGCGGTGTGCGCCAAGCTCCCCTCCGGCTACAACCGCGACCTGCAGCTCGTCAAGTTCCCGCTGTTCCGCGGCATCGACTTAGGCCTCGAGACGCTCGCGATCCTGCCGCCCGCCATCGCTGCGATGCAATTCAACCGCGAAGCGATCAGACTCGATCCGGCGATCAACGCGGCCGAGGAAGCCAACCGCCTGGCGGTGCGCGAGGGCATCCCGTTCCGCGAGGCGTACCGGCGCGTGGCGGCCAAGCTGCGGGAATGACACAGGAGGCGCGATGCTCAAGCTGCTCGGGATCTCGGGGAGCCTGCGCCGCGGCTCCTACAACTCAAGCCTGCTGCGCGCGGCGACCCGGCTCATGCCGGACGATGCGGGCCTCGAGGTGGCGAGCATCCGCGGCATCCCGCTGTATGACGGCGACGTCGAGGCGCAGGGAATCCCTGCGGCCGTAGCGCAGCTCAAGGAGGCGGTAGTGGCCGCCGCCGGCGTGCTGCTCGTAACGCCTGAGTACAACAACAGCATTCCGGGCGTGTTCAAGAACACCATCGACTGGTTGTCGCGCCCCAACACGGATGCCAGGCGCGTATTCGGCGGCCGGCCGTTCGCTATCATCGGCGCCTCTCCCGGTGGCTTCGGAACGATTCTGTCGCAGGCGGCATGGCTGCCGGTGCTGCGCACGCTCGGCACGCAGGTCTGGTCCGGCGGACGGCTGCAGGTCGCGCGGGCGAGCACGCTGTTCGATGACGCCGGTAACCTGAAGGATGCGGGCGTCGAGGAGCAGCTCAAGCAGTTCCTCGCGGGCTACGTGGCATTCGTGCGGCGGGCCACCTCCGCCGGTTGATTCCTACTGCGCACCCTCCTGCAGCTCCGGTGCCGCGCGGGCGAATGCCGGCAGCGTCTCGAGGTGCGCGGCGATCGCGCGCAGCTGCGGATAGGGAGCGAGATCGCAGTGAAAGCGCCGCGCGTTGTACATCTGCGGCACGAGCAGCACGTCGGCGAGCGTCACCCCGGAGCCGAACATGTGCCGGCCGTCGCCGCTCGTCTTGCCTGCCTGCTGCTCGAGAGAGTGGAAGCCGCGGGCGATCCACTGGGCGTACCAGGCATTCACCGCGGCGTCATCCATCTTCAGCGCCCCACGCAGGTGCTCGAGCACGCCGGAATTGTTGAGCGGGGCCATCTCGCAGGCGATCTCGAGCGCCAGCGCGCGCACCCGGGCCCGGGCCGTCGGATCCCGCGGCAGCAACGGCGGCTGCGGGTGAGTCTCCTCGAGATACTCGATGATCGCCAGCGACTGCGTGAGCGTGTGCTCGCCATCGATGAGCACCGGCACGAGCCCCTGCGGGTTGAGCGCGAGAAACTCCGGTGTGCGCTGCCCGTGGACCTGTGGCCGCAGGTCGACTGCCACCGCCTGGTAGGCGATGCCCTTGACGTTGAGCGCGATGCGCACGCGGTAGGAGGCCGAGCTGCGGAAGAAATGATAGAGCTTCATGGCTGTGCGACGATGGTGTTGGTGAGCACTTCGAGTCCTTCGATCCCGCCCTCGAGCCGGTCGCCGGGCTGCACCGGCCCGACACCCGAGGGTGTACCGGTGAAGATGAGATCGCCGGGCCGGAGCGTGAACAGCGTCGACAGCTCGGCGATGAGATGTGGCACGTCGTACAGCATCTGACCGAGGTCAGATTCCTGACGCCGCTCGCCGTTGACGCGCAGCCAGATGCGCCCCCGGGTGAGATGACCGCGGCTCGCCGGGCGAATGGCGGCGACCGGAGCGGACTGATCGAATCCTTTCGCTATGTCCCACGGATCACCGCGCTCCTTGGCCGCCTTCTGCAGGTCGCGCCGGGTGAGATCGTTGCCCGCGGCGTAGCCGAACACGTGCTCGAGCGCGCTCGCCGGCGCGATGCGTGTGCCCGCGCGGCCGATCGCCACCACCAGCTCGATCTCGTAGTGGAAATTCGCGGTGCGCGGCGGATACGCAATCGCCGCGCCGTTGGCGACCAGGGCGTCCGCGGGCTTCATGAAGAACACCGGCGGCGAGGCCTTGGGGTCGCGCCCGAATTCGCGGATGTGGTCGGCGTAGTTGAGACCCACGCAGTAGATGCGGCGCACGGCGAAGCGCCCGCCGCCCTCGACGGCCACTGCCGGCAGGGCGGGAGGTGGCAGGACAAACTCGCTCATGAGGGTGGGAAGATTGCCACCGCGTGAGCGGCTAGACTAGCTCTCATGAGCATCTGGCGCGTGGCGACCACACCCGAGGAGCTGACGGAGCGCGGCAGCCGCACGCTGCCCGGCCATCTCGGCATCCGTATCGTCGAGATCGGGCCCGACTTCCTGCGCGCCACCATGCCCGTGAACGAGCACACGCATCAGCCCTTCGGCGTGCTGCACGGCGGCGCCTCCGTGGCGCTCGCCGAGACGGTGGGCAGCATGGCGTCCATGCTGTGCGTCGATTCCAGCTGCCTGGTGCTTGGGCAGGACATCAACGCCAATCACCTGCGCAAGGTGTCGTCCGGTCTCGTCACCGCAACGGCCCGGCCGTTTCATCTCGGCAGGACGAGTCACGTGTGGCATATTGAGATCCGCGACGAGCAGCAGCGCCTGGTGTGCGTCTCGCGGCTGACTATGGCCGTGGTGGAGCGCGCCGCGCCAAGCTGACGGTTCGCGCGATCCGCTATCGAGGTGAGTTATGCCGGACAGCAGCCCGATGACCGCCGACGCCCCGCGGGTCGATGCGTCCCTCGTCACCTACACCAACATCATCTACGCGCTGCACTCGCTGTCGGTGCTGATCGGCCTGTCGACCTTTCACACCATCATCGGCAGCTTCATCTGGGGGCTGCCGTCGATCATCGCCGTGATCATGAACTACGCGCGCCGCCACGCCACCCACGGCACCTATCTCGAGTCGCACTTCCGCTGGCAGATCCGCACCTTCTGGTACGCGGCGCTATGGAGCGTCGTCATATGGGCGGTGTCGATCCCCCTCATGCTCATCCTGATCGGCTTCCCGCTGTTCATCGCCGGCCACGTCGCGCTCTCCATCTGGATCATCTACCGCGTGGCGCGCGGCTGGATCGCGCTGCGGGACAAGCAGGCCATGTACCTCACATGAGAGGTGCGCTGCGCGTGTGGCTGGTCGCAGGCGGCGCGGCGCTGCTCGCCACGGCCTGCGGCCAGAAGGGACCGCTCTATCTGCCCGACAAGGGGGGCAAGGTAGTGACCAGCACGCCGGGGGCAACACCGGCGCAGCCTGCACCGCCGGCGCAGCCGGCAGCGCCCGCCACCGCAACGCCGAAGCCGGGCGACAAGGACCAGGATCAGGACCAACAGCCCAAGCCTTAAGCCTTGAGGAGCCCCCGCAGCGGACGGGCACGCTCGCTCTTGGGAAACACGTTTGTATCGAGCGAGCGGGTGGCAACGCTCAGGTGCTCGGCGAGCAAGCCCTTGAGCACCGAGCGCAGGTCGAGCGTCGGGGCGAGATCGCGCCCCTGGTAGAGCGAGCGTGAGGCGAGGCCGGGCCAGTCGGCGATCACGCGGCCGCCCGCTACCGCGCCGCCGACCAGCAGTGCCATGGTCGCAGTCCCGTGATCGGTGCCGCGCGTGCCGTTGATGGCGGCAGTGCGGCCGAACTCCGTGATGAGCAGCACCGCGGTGTCGTTCCACACCGGCCCGAGCTGCTCGCGCAACATGCCGAGCCCCTTGTCGAGTGCCGTCAGGCGGCCCGCAAGCTGGCCCTCGGCGCCGCCTTCGTTGGCGTGTGTGTCCCAGCCGCTGGTGTCGAACACCGCGACCTGCGGGCCATCCTCCTGGCGCAGGAATCCGGCCGCCGCACGCACGATCTGCGCATAGCGATCAGCGCCGCCCTGCGCCGCGGGCTTCGCTCCCGGCTGGGCCGATACGCCCTGGCCGGCCGCACCGGCAGCGGCCATGTCCTGTGGCGGCGTGCTCATGCCACCCGCCTGAGCGACCATGGCATCCGCGGCGAGCGCATCCGCCAGACGCACCGAGAGCAGCGGATCGTGCGCATAGAGATCAGTGAGGCGGCCAAGCGTGTCGTCATCGAGCGCGGTGAGCTTCGACGGCGACCAGGAGGTCACTGCCGCCGGCCCGCGCATCACGAGCGGCACGTTCTGGCCGAGCGCGACGCCCGCCTCGCGCCGCGCGGCACCCGGCAGCTGCGCGAGCGCGCGGTTGAGCCAGCCGCTCTGTGCGGCATGCGGCAGCGTGGTGCCGTTCTCCAGCACGTCCTGGCCGTCGAAGTGCGAGCGCTCGCGATACGGGCTCGCGACCGCGTGGAACACGATGAGCTCGCGCGCGGCGTAGGAGGCGTGCAGGAAGTTGAGCGCCGGATGCAGACCAAAGAAGCCATCGAGCGGCAGCGCGCCTTTTGCCTCACCCGGCGCCCGCAGCGCGAACTCGCCGCGCAGCTGCGCGTAGTCGCGATCGCCGAGCGGCGGCACCGCCGCCAGCCCGTCGAGCGCGCCGCGCATGATCACCACCACGAAGCGCGCGCGGCGGCGGCTGCCGGCGGCGGCGCTCGCCAGACACAGCCCGGAGGTGAGGAACGCACCGCCCGCGGCGAGTGCGCCCTGCTTGAGGAATGCGCGGCGCTCGAGGAACGGATTGCGTGGCACGGGGCTCTCCTTGCGGTCAGCGGCGCATGAATTCGGGCGCGGCCAGCAGCAGCGTAAGCGCCTGCGAGGCGCTCGCCGCGCGGCTGATGGCGGTCACACTCGCATCGCTCAAGTTTGCGCCCAACAGCTGCGGCGCGAGTGCGGTGGCATCGCGGGCGCTGCCGAGCCGGCCGCCGACCGCGTCCGCCCATTCGATGCGCTTCAGCAGCGCCGAGGCACCATCCCAGTCGGCGCTGCGATCCGGCCAGCCGGCGGGCGAGCCCGGCTGCCAGGTGCGCTGCCCGAGGAGGTCGAACGGACCGAGTGGTCCGTGGACGGCATCGACCGGCAGCGACAGGCCGCGGTAGCTCGAGACGATGAAGTCGTTCGGTGTCTTGTACTTCGGCAGTTGCTGCTCCCAAGCCTCGCGCGAGTCGATCAGCGCGCGGTACACCGCGCGCAGCTCGCCGCCGTACTCGGTGAACGCTCGTGCCACTCGGTCAACCACCGTCGGCGGCGGATCGTCCGCCACGAAGTGGCGCGCGAGCTTCGTGGCGATGTGGCGTGCGGTGGAGGGGTGCTGCGCCAGATCGTTCAGCACTTCCACGCCCTGGTTGTAGCCCGAGTCGGGATAGCGCCGCCCGAGCACGGTCTTGGGCCCGGGCTCGTGCATGCCGGGACGGAACACGAAACGTCCCGGCGGGCCGTTGGCGAACAGGCCGTTGCCGCCGCCGAGCGACCAGCCGGTGATCACCGTGGCAAACGCGGTGACGTCGGCCTGGGTGTAGCCGCCACCGACCCCTAAGGTGTGCAGCTCGAGGATCTCGCGCCCGAGATTCTCGTTGATCCCGATCGGGCGCCCGCGCTGGTGCAGTCCCGCCTTGAGCGCCGCCTCCGAGTGCGGGCCGACCGACAGATGGTTGTCGAGATAAAGCAGCATCGCCGGGTGCATCTCGGCGGCCACCAGCAGGTCGCCGAAGTTGCCGAGCACGTGCGGGCGGATCGCTTCGCGCTCGAAACTTCCGGCGAGGCCGGCCATGTACTGCTTGTCAACCGACACCGCGAAGTGATTGCTCCAGAACTGCGTCAGGCGCTCGACGAACGGGCGCTCGGTGAGCACCGCCTGCCGGACGCGCGCCGTGGCCTCGCTCGTATAGATGGGCTTGAGGAATTGCGGCAGCTTCTGCTGCACGTCGGCGCCCGCGCGCCGCTGCTGCTGAATCTCCCGCTGCAGGGCGAAGCCCTGCGCGAGGATCTCGGTCGAGCCCTGCAGGCCCTCATCGGTGAGCACCGGCGCCGCTGCGGTAAGTTGCGTGCGCAGCCAGTCGCGGCCGTCGCCGCCGATTGCAGCGAGGTCGCCCGGTCGGGCACCGAGCCCGAAGCGATTGGCCGCAATGGTTGAGCCGAGCTGCTGCATCCCAGGCTGTATAGCGCGCCAGCCCGGCGGGCGGTTGACGGACCTTGCGGGACTGTGACCGGGGCCCGTCCGTTATACTCCCGGCCCGCCAAAAGGCTCATCCTTTCATGACGCCCTCCCCCGACCTGGTCCTCGTCGACGCCTCTTCTTATGTCTATCGGGCGTTCCACGCCCTGCCGCCGCTCACCAGCTCGCGCGGCGAGCCGACCGGGGCCGTGCTCGGGGTGCTCAACATGCTGCAGAAGTTCCTCAAGGACTTCCGCCCACAGCGCATCGCCGTGGTGTTCGATGCCCCCGGCCGCACCTTCCGCGACGAGCTGTTCGCCGAGTACAAGGCGCAGCGCCCGGCGATGCCGGATGACCTGCGTTCGCAGGTGGCGCCGCTCCTCGAGATCATCGCGGCGCAGGGACTGCCGCTGCTGCGTGTGCCGGGCGTCGAGGCGGACGATGTCATCGGCACGCTGGCGCGGCGCGCGGCGCAGGCCGGACAGCGGGTGCTGATCTCGACCGGCGACAAAGACATGGCGCAGCTGGTCGACGGTTCGATCACGCTCATCAACACGATGACCAACACGGTGCTGGACCGCGACGGCGTGAAGCTCAAGTTCGACGTCTTCCCCGAGCAGATCATCGACTATCTGGCCCTCATCGGTGACAGCTCCGACAACATCCCGGGCATCGACAAGGTGGGTCCAAAGACCGGCGCGAAGCTGCTGCAGCAGTTCGGCGACCTCGACCGGCTGATCGAGCGCGTCGCAGAGGTGCCGGGCAAGGTGGGCGAGAATCTGCGCGCCGGCCTCACTACGCTCGAGCTGTCACGCCGGCTCGCGACCATCCGCACCGATCTCGAGCTGCCGATGTCGATCGAGGAGCTGACGCCGGGCGCGCCGGACAGAGAGAAGCTGCGCGAGCTGTACGCGCGCTTCGAGCTGCGCGCTCTGCAGCGCCAGCTCGAGGGTGGGGAGAGCGCCGCCGCGGAGGCAGCCGCACCCGGCACGGCCGCCGCGCCGCAAGGCGCCACGTCCGCGCAGCCGCCTGGCGCGCCGGCGACCACAGCATCTGTCTTGCCGCTCGAGCGCCACTACGAGACGCTCACGCGCTGGGAGGATTTCGAGCGCTGGCTGAAGGCGCTCGAGGCGGCGGACCTCTTTGCCTTCGACACCGAGACCACGAGCCTCGACTACATGCGCGCCGAGATCGTCGGGGTGTCCTTCGCGCTCGAGCCCGGCCATGCGGCATACGTGCCGCTGGCGCACGTCTACCCGGGCGCGCCTGACCAGCTGGACCACGCGCGGGTGCTGGCGGCGCTCAAGCCGCTGCTCGAGAGCGAGCGGCACGGCAAGGTGGGGCACAACCTCAAGTACGACGCGCACGTGCTGCTCAATGCCGGCATCACACTCGCCGGCATGCGCTTCGACAGCATGCTCGAGTCCTACGTGTGGAACAGCGTCGCCACCAACCACGACATGGATTCGGATGCGCGGCGCTACCTGGGCATCGAAACCATCAAGTTCGAGGACGTCGCCGGCAAGGGGGCGAAGCAGCTGTCCTTCGACCAGGTGCCGGTCGACAAGGCCACCGAGTACTCGGCCGAGGACGCGGACGTGACCCTGCGGCTGCACCGCACGCTATGGCCGCAGCTTCAGTCGGTGCCGGCGCTGGCGCGCCTGTATGAGGACTGCGAGCGACCTCTGATTCCCGTGCTGCTCGCCATGGAGCATCACGGCGTGCTGGTTGACCGCGAGCAGCTGCGTGCGCAGAGCCGCGAGTTCGCGCGCGAGCTGCAGGAGCTGCTCCTCAAGGCGCACCGCGAGGCGGGCCACGAGTTCAATATCGAGTCGCCGCGGCAGCTGCAGCAGATCCTGTTCGAGAGACTGCAGCTGCCGGTGCGGCGCAAGACTCCGACCGGCCAGCCCTCAACCGCCGAGGACGTGCTCGAGGAGCTGGCCGAGAGCTTCCCGCTGCCGCGCCTGGTGCTCGAGTACCGCGGGCTCGCCAAGCTCAAGTCCACCTACACCGACAAGCTGCCCGAGCAGGTGAACGAGCGCACGGGACGCATCCACACCAACTACGCGCAGGCGGTCGCCGCGACCGGGCGACTGTCCTCGCTCGATCCGAACCTGCAGAACATCCCGGTGCGGCGCCCGGAAGGCCGGCGCATCCGCCAGGCGTTCATCGCCCCGCCGGGCTGCGTGCTGCTGGCGGCCGACTACTCGCAGATCGAGCTGCGCATCATGGCGCACCTCTCGGGGGATGAGAGCCTGCAGGCCGCATTTGCCGAAGATCGCGACGTACACCAGGCGACTGCCGCAGAGGTTTTCGAGGTCGCGCCCGATGCGGTCACGCCGGACCAGCGCCGCACCGCCAAGGTGATCAACTTCGGGCTGATCTACGGCATGTCGCCCTTCGGCCTGGCGCGAAACCTGGGCATCGAGCGCAGCGCCGCCCAGCGCTACGTCGAGCGCTACTTCCAGCGCTACCCGGGAAGCAGGCGCTTCATGGACGAGACGCGCGTCAAGGCGCGGGCGCTCGGCTATGTCGAGACGGTATTCGGGCGGCGCCTCTATCTGCCCGATATCCGCTCGGGCAACGCGCAGATGCGCCAGTACGCCGAGCGCAGCGCCATCAACGCTCCCATGCAGGGCACCGCGGCCGACATCATCAAGCGCGCCATGATCGAGGTGGACGCCTGGTGCCGCCGCCCCGGCTCACCGGCGCGGCTCGTCATGCAGGTGCACGATGAGCTGGTGCTCGAGGTGCACTCGGAGGCGATCGCGGAAGTGACGCAGGCGGTGCGCGAGCGCATGGTGAACGCCGCCAGCTTAAGCGTGCCGCTCAAGGTCGACGTCGGCACGGGAGCCAACTGGGACGAAGCGCACTGAACCGCGTAACGCAAGGGCGGACATCGACGATCCGCAACACGGCGTTGTCGCCCGTGGGCAACATGTCAACCCAATCGCGGCAAGTATGTTAGGGATGCATTCTGACCGGAACACTCAAGCGAGGATCTCATGCGAAAACTTCTGCTCGTCATCGTGCTTGCGCTCGGCGCGGGCGCCGCCCAGGCCGACAACGGCATGCTCTATGTGGGAGCGGGCCTGACCAACGACAACCTGCGCGACATCGCCGCGACTAACTCCAACCTCAACAGCACCAACTGGAAGGTCTGGGCGGGCTTTCGCCCGATCAGCCTGTTCGCGGTCGAAGCCGATTACATGGATCTCGGCAGCCAGGACGTAAATACCCTGGTTCCGGGTCAGGGCCCGGTCACCACGCACATCAGCTACAAGTCCTTCGCCGGCTATGCGGTCGGCTATGTGCCGATCCCGGTTCCCTATCTCGACGTCTTCGGCAAGGTCGGGCTCGCGCGCTGGACATCGAGCGGCAGTACCTTCAGCTCTACGCCCGCTGGCCTTTTCTCTCTATCCGACAACGGCACTCAGTTCGCCTGGGGCGTTGGCGGCCAGGTGCACGTCGGCAACTTCGGCGGGCGGCTCGAGTACGAGAACTTCAGCATTCGCAACACCGGCGGCGCGAACCTGGTCTCGCTGAGCGTCTTCCTCAACCTGTTCTAACGTCGATCGAAAGGACCGCCGTGCGCAAACTCCTGCTCGCGTTCGCGCTCGTGCTCGGTGCAGGCGTCGCCCAGGCCGACAACGGCATGCTCTATGTCGGTGCCGGCCTCAGCAACGACGACCTGCGGGACATCTCGCCGACCAACTCAAACCTCAACAGCACCAACTTCAAGGTTTGGGCCGGCATTCGTCCGGTGAGCGTGTTTGCCGTGGAGGCGGACTACATCGACCTTGGTAGCCAGAGCGTTTCGACTCCCACCAGCGGCGCGGATCTCCATTACAAGGCCTACGCCGGCTACGCGGTCGGCTACCTGCCGATCCCTGTCCCCTGGGTCGACGTCTTCGGCAAGGCGGGCGTCGCCTACTGGACTCTCTCGGGAACCGCCGGCTGCCTCGGCGACCTGTGCAGCTTCAGCCGGCTGTCGGACAACGGCTCGCAGTTCGCCTGGGGCGTGGGCGGCCAGGCGCATTTTGGCAACCTCGGAGGGCGCCTCGAGTACGAGAGCTTCAGCATCCGCAATACCAGTGGCGCCAACGTCGTTTCGCTCAGCGTCTTCCTCAATCTCTTCTAGATCCTTAGGCCCGGTCCGAGATAAAGGCTCCGTCGCAGCTGACGCTTTTTGTGGCGCCGATGATACAAACGCTTAAGCAAAGTTATGATTTGAAAAGCTATTTTTTGAGGACCGGACTGGAACTCGCACGGAGCGTCCTCATCTAATTCAGCGAGTCCCTAGTGACTCCCCGCTTCCCTCCCTGAGCGGGTACGACCCGGTTCATTGAGACCTGTGCCGGGTTAGTCTGCCCCGGCGGCCTCGCAAGAGACCGCCGGGGTCTTTTAATTCCGCCCTACGCCAGCCAGCCCACCAGGACATCCTGGGCCTCGGGCACTCCGGCTCCATTGAGCGCCGAGAACAGCTGCACGGTCGCGCGCCCCTCAAGCTGCGCGCTCGCCGCGCGCAGCGTCCGCAGCCCCTCGCCACGGCCGAGCTTGTCGGCCTTGGAGAGGAGCACGTGCACGCGCTGCGCGGGATCGAGCCACTCGATGAGTCCCGCATCGCCCGCGGTCACGCCGCGCCGTACGTCGACGATCAGGAACAGCCCGCGCAGGCATTGGCGCGCCTTGAGCGCATCGATGAGCGGCTGCCACGTGAGGCGCTCCGACTCCGGGGCGCTCGCATAGCCATAGCCCGGCAGATCCACCAGGCGTTTTCCCGGCGCGAGCTCGAAAAAATTGAGCAACCGGGTGCGACCGGGGAGCTTGCTGGTGCGCGCCAGGCCGTGCCGCTTGACGATGGCATTGATGGCGCTCGACTTGCCGGCGTTCGAGCGACCGGCAAAGGCGACCTCCGCGCCGCTATCGGCCGGAAACTGCGCGGGCGCAGCGGCACTGATGAGAAAGCGGGCCTGCTGAAAACGGCTCATTTTCAGGGGACAATCACTTCGAGGGACAGAAAGCCCCAGCGTGGCCGTAGTGTACAATTCGCCGCCCTCGGATCGCGGACGTCGCACCCGGAAAGAGAACAATGCGCGAGAGCCTGAGTTGGATCGCAGTCACTGCCGCCGCCTTCGTCATGGCACATGCCGGAGCTGTCGCCCAGACGCCCCCCGCCGCGGGTGGCGCGGCTGCGGCCGCTGCTCCCCCGGTGGCCGCCGCCGCAGCCACACCGGCGAGCGCGCCCGCCGCAACCTCACCGTTCACGACCGGCAAAGCGGCCAGCGGTGAGGGCAAGGCGGCGCTGTGCTCCTCCTGCCACGGCCCGCAGGGCAACAGCACCAATCCCGAATGGCCGCGGCTCGCGGGTCAGAGCGCGGTGTACATCGCCGAGCAGCTGCGGCTGTTCAAATCCGGCGCGCGCGACAACCCCATCATGAAGCCACTCGCCGCGGCTCTGAGCGACCAGGACATCAGCGATCTCGCCGTCTACTACGAGGCGCAGACGCCCACCGGGCTGGAAGCCGATCCCTCCTACTGGAAGGCGGGCGAGGCGCTCTACCTCAGTGGCGACAGCGCACACAGCGTGCCGGCGTGCGTCGCCTGCCATGGCCCAGTTGGACGCGGCAATCTCGCCGCCGGTTACCCGGCGCTGCGAGCCCAGCAGTCGGTCTACGTGGTGAAGCAGCTCAACGATTATGCGAGCGGCGCCCGCTATCCGGGCCCGCACCCCGAGCAGGCGAGCCGCAACGGCGTGATGATGCTCACGCTGGCAAAGCGCCTCAGCCCCGAGGAGATCCGCGACGTCGCTTCCTACGTGCAGGGCATGCGTTGATCCTGTGATGCGAGGAGCGCCGATGAATCGCTGGCTTGCCCTGGCGGCCGTCGTCGCCCTGAGCGTCGCGGCCTGCTCGCGCCAGGGTGTACCGCCCCCGCCGAGCGCCCCGCCGGCCGCTTCCGCCCCGGGCGTACTCGCACCGCCCACGCCCGCAACGCCGCCCCCCGCCGCCAACACCCCCTCGCTGAGCGAGATCGAGCAGGCGCGGGCCTCGCAGGAATCCGCGGACGGCGCGGCGGGCGAGAAGACCGAGTCGAGCGATGCCTCGCTCGAGCGCATGGCGGCGCTGCCGCCCGATGCGCAGCTGCCATCCGGCCGCTGGAAGGCGGGCGTCAACTACGACCCGGTGGTGCCGGCGCAGCCGACCAGCGTCGAGTCCGGCAAGGTCGAAGTCATCGAGGTCATGTGGCTCGGCTGCCCGCACTGCTACGAGCTCGAGCCCTACGTGCGTGCCTGGCTCAAGACCAAGCCGCCCTGGATCGAGTTCTCGCGCGTGCCCGTCATGTGGCAGGGGCCCCAGCAGGCGCACGCCAAGCTGTTCTATACGCTCAAGGCGCTCGGACGTGCCGACCTCATCGACAAGGCGTTCGACACCATCCAGCAGCAGCACAATCCGCTGATCGCCGACAGCGACCAGGAATCGCTCAAGATCGCGCAGGCGTGGGCGGCGCAGCAGGGCATCAGCGCCCAGGACTTCGCCAGCGCCTTCAACTCCTTCTCGGTCAACTCCGACCTGCAGCGCGCCGAGGAGCTCACCACACGCTATCGCGTGCAGTTCGTTCCGACCTTTGTCATCAACGGCAAGTACACGACGGATGTCGGCAAGGCGGGGGGACCCACGCAGATCATCCAGCTCGTCAACGACCTGGCGGCCTACGAGCACCGGCGTTAGTGCCGGTCGGTTTATTCGAATGGCGCGCCCGACTGGATTCGAACCAGCGACCTGCAGCTTCGGAGGCTGCCACTCTATCCAACTGAGCTACGGGCGCGTTGGGGCGGGCGATGATACGCGCGGCGGGAAATGCCGTCTATTTGCCGCCCGAACGGCGGGCGCTGGCGCCTCGCGGCAGCGCCGCATTACGGCGGTCCGAGCCGAGCGGCTATACTTCGCGCCCTAGCGCGGCGCGTCCTCGACGGAAACACACGTGAGCAAGCAGGACACCCATTTCTTCAACGTCTTCAGCATGGTGATCGGCCTCCTGGTAACGATCACCGTGGTGCTGTTCGCCTTCGCGCGCATCGTCGCGAGCCGCACGCAGGAAGCCAACATCCTCACCGAGCCCGACTACGCCCGCAACGTCGCCGCCCGGGTCGAGCCGCTGTCGCACGAGGCGGTCGCCGGCCAGGACAATTCGGCGCTCGCCATCAAGAGCGAGACTCCCGCAGGGGCTGGCTCGGCGATGCCCGCGATGCCGAAGAACGGCAAGGAGCTGTTCGACCAGACCTGCAGCGTCTGCCACGGACAGGGCATCGCCGGGGCGCCGAAGGCGGGCGACAAGGCCGCCTGGGCAGCGCGCATCGCCGAGGGCAAGGCGACGCTCTACCAGCACGCGCTCAACGGCTACCAGGGCGGCCCGGGAGGCGGGGTCATGCCACCGAAGGGCGGCCGGACCGATTTGCCGGACGATCTGGTCAAGCAAGCCGTCGACTATATGGTGTCGATGGTGCACTAGAGCCTGCCGCGCAGCGGCAGCGCCTCACTTTAGTTCGCCGTCCCGAACGGCGCCCCCAATGCCCGGGACTGCAGCTGTCAGGTTGCGGGCGGCGGCGCCTCCGATGTGCCCTCGAGGGCGGCGAGTCGCGCCTCGAGCGCCTCGAGCCGCGCACGGGTGCGCTCGAGTACGCGGGTCTGCGCCTCGAACTCGTCGCGAGTGATGAGATCGAGCTTGGCTAGCCGCTCGCGCAGCACGGCGCGAAAGCCATTCTCGAGATCCGACTGCAGCGCGCGCATCGCCGGCGGCAGCTGCTCGAAGAGCCGCCGTGCCAGGTCATCGATCCTCAGTGATTCCATCGTACGGCTCCTCGCTCTGACTAAGGCGCGCGCCCCGCGATGACGCAGCCACGGGGCCCGCGGCCCCAAAACGGTGCAGTGCCGCGCCCGCCCAGCGGGCAACCCGCGGAAAAACGCCGCCCGCCGGTGGCACGGAACCTGCACTTCCCGCGCAGGACATCACTTTACGCGCCCTCGAGCGCGCGTGCAGAACGCGTTTGCGGCGCGATCAGCCCCAAATGCCGGGGAGACACCATGCCGACCGCAGCGACCGCCGCCCGAACCGCAACCCGCGTGGCCGCAGCGCTCTTAGCGCTCGTCCCCGCACTTGCCGCGGCGGACGCGCCGGTCCCCAACAAGGGCGACACCGCGTGGATGCTCACCTCCACGGCGCTGGTGCTGCTGATGTCGGTGCCGGCACTGGCGCTCTTCTACGGCGGTCTGGTGCGCACCAAGAACATGCTGTCGGTGCTCATGCAGGTGTTCGTCGGCTTCTCGCTCATCACGGTGCTGTGGTGCGTGTACGGCTACTCGCTCGCCTTCACCGAAGGCAACGCCATCATCGGCGGCTTCAGTCGCCTGTTTCTCGCCGGCACCTTCAACTCCCACACGGGCGAGTTCTCGTACGTCAGCACCTTCAGCCGCAAAACTCCCCTCTACGAGCTCGTATACGTCGGCTTCCAGGCCACCTTCGCCGCCATCACCTGCTGCCTGATCCTGGGCTCGCTCGTCGAGCGCATGAAGTTCTCCGCCGTGCTGCTGTTCCTCATGCTGTGGTTCACCTTCAGCTACCTGCCCATCGCGCACATGGTGTGGTACTGGCCCGGGCCGGATGCCTTTACCTCGCAGGCGACGGCCGCTGCGGTGAGCGCGAAGGGCGGGCTGCTCTGGCGATGGGGCGCGCTCGATTTTGCGGGCGGCACCGTGGTGCACATCAATGCCGGCGTCGCCGGGCTCGTGGGCGCGTTCGTCCTCGGGCGGCGCGTCGGCTTCGGCCGCGAGCCCATGGCACCGCACAACCTGACGCTCACCATGGTCGGGGCATCGCTCCTCTGGTTCGGCTGGTTCGGATTCAACGCCGGCTCAGCACTCGAGGCCAACGGCTCCGCCGCGCTCGCCTTCATGAATACCTATCTCGCCACCGCCTGTGCGGTGCTGTCCTGGATGACGGCCGAGTGGCTGCTGAAGGGCAGGCCCTCGATGCTGGGCGCCGCCTCGGGGGCGGTCGCGGGGCTGGTGGCCATCACGCCGGCTGCGGGCAACGTCGGCATCCCCGGCGCCTTCGTCATCGGCACAGGCGTGGGCGTCGTGTGCCTGTGGGGCGTCACGGGGCTAAAGCGCCTGCTCAAGGCCGACGACTCCCTCGACGTCTTTGGTATCCACGCGCTGGGCGGGATTTTCGGCGCGCTGACGACCGGGATCTTCAACGCGCCCATCCTCGGCGGCCCCGGCTCGACCGTCGACTACGTCACGGGCACGACCGGCTATCCCGGAATCTGGCGGCAGTTCCTCACCCAGCTGGAAGCGGTCAGCCTCGTGCTTGTATGGACCGCGGCGGTCGCACTCGCCGCCCTTTACGTCGTCAAGCTTCTGGTCGGGCTGCGCGTGCCGGAGGAGGAGGAGCGCGAGGGACTCGACATCACCTCCCACGGCGAGCGGGCCTACGACCTCTAGCCCGCCGGCCCGCTGCCAGGGTCCCGGCCGGGCGGCTGGCGCTGCCCGCCCGGTATTTGTATCGTGTGACCGGCGGCGGCCGTTCTCCCCGCGGCGATGTGACGGAGTTCAAGGGTCCGCGGGGCTTAAGCCGCCATACTGCCGCGGCGGAGGCCCTTATGTTGCGACTCGTATCTTTTGCCGCCCTCTTTCTGGCTGGTGCCTGGACCGTGGCGCACGCCGACGTGTTTCGCTGGGTCGACTCCGACGGCGTCGTGCACTACAGCGACGAGTGGGTGCCCGGCTCGGTGGTCATCAAGACCGTGAAGCCGCATCCGGAGTCGAGCGCCGCGCCCTCGGGAGCGAGCACCGGTTCGGTGAACAACCGCATCTCGCAGCAGCTGAGCACCGAGGACAATGCCCGTGCCACGCAGCAGGAAGTGTCCCGGGTGCGTGATGCGCAGTGCGCCTCCGCCAAGCAGCGCTACACGAAGGCGATCGAGTCACGGCGCCTGTACAAGGACGGCAAAGACGGCGACCGGGAGTACCTGTCGGACGCCGACGCCGACGCCTTCCGCGAGCAGGCGCGCAAGGACGTGCAGGCGGCCTGCGGCAGCGTGCCGGAGTGGAAGCCGGATCAGCCGATCCCCGAGCCCAAGCCCATCCCTGAGCCGAAGGTCAACCCCGCCGCGGCCACCTCGGAGTGAGCGCCGCGCGCTGAGCCGGGCGCGCGGGCGCCAGCGCTTCGCTCTATAGTGTCGTTCCGCGGCCGTACCGGCCGCTCGAGGTGCGAGAGCGCACCGGGGTGAGGCGATGCGCGCAGGCTTTGTCGGACTCGGCGCCATGGGCGCTGGCATGGCGCGCAATCTGCATCGCGCCGGCATGCTCACCGCGGTCTGGAACCGCACTCCATCCAAAGCAACCGCGCTCGCCGCCGAGCTCGAAGTGGCAGCCCCGGCGACGCTCGTCGAGCTCGCGCGTGAGGTCGATGCGGTCGTGTCGTGCGTCTCGGCGGATGGGGACGTTCTCGAGGTGGCGCGTGCGCTCGCGCCACATCTGAAGTCCGGAGCGCTGCTGCTCGATTGCTCCACGGTGAGCTCCGAGACCGCGCGCCAGGCGGCCGAGCTCCTCGAGCCCAAGGGCGTCGAGTTCCTCGACTGTCCGGTGTCGGGCGGCGTCGAGGGAGCCCGCGACGGCACGCTCGCCATCATGGTCGGCGGCACGCCCGAGGGGTTCGCGCGCGCCCGGCCGCTGCTGGAGGCGCTCGGCAAGACCGTGAGCCACTTCGGCCCGGTCGGCTCAGGCCAGGCTGCCAAGGCCACCAACCAGATCATGTGCGCGGGCATCATCGAGGCGGTGGCCGAGGCCATGGCGTTCGCGCGCGCCCAGGGGCTGCCGCTGCCGATTCTGATCGACACCCTCGGCAAGGGCGCCGGCTCCTCGTGGTACTTCGTGCACCGTGCACCCAACATGGCACGCGGCGCCTATCCGCCAGGCTTTCGCGTGCGCCTGCACGAGAAGGACCTGCGCATCTGTCACGACATGGCGGCGCGCTTCGGCGTCAAGCTGCCGGTGGTCGAGCGCATGCTGGGCGAATACGCCGAGCTCGTAGCGCGCGGCTACGGCGATGAGGACATCTCCGCCACCTTCCGCCTCAAGGCCGAGCTCTTCGAACGCACCAACATCATGAGCGCCCCACCACCGCGCGCCCCATGAACGCCGACGACGGCCAGCAAACCTCCCTCTCCCTGCCGCGCTTCTGCACCTCGCGCGCCACGCTCGCCGTGGTGCTGATCGTGGAGCTGACCGCGATCGTGCTGACGCTCGCGCGGCAGAGCACGGCGGTGGACCTGTGGACCGACCTGGTGCGCACCTCGCTGTTCCTGCTGTGGATCGGGCTCGCCGGTACCGGCCTGCTGTGCGTGCTGCGGCGTGCGCTGTCGCGGCTCACGGTCGCGGCCGGCTCGGCCGCGGTGCTGGCACTGCTCACGCTGCTGGTGGCGGTCATCTCGGTATGCGCCTGGGGGATCGGCCACACGCACCTGGTCGTCGAGTCCGGCGGCGCGGCGCTCTTTCCCGCGAGCCTCGCCGGCTTCCTGCTGCGCAACGTGTGGATCGGGCTGGTGGTGAGCGGACTGGCGCTGCGCTACTTCTACGTGTCGCACGAGTGGCGCCGCAGCGTCGAGCTGCGCGCCGCCGCCCGGGTACACGCGTTGCAGGCGCGCATCCGCCCGCATTTTCTCTTCAACAGCATGAACACCATCGCCGCCCTCACCCGCACCGACCCGCAGCGCGCGGAGGGCGCGGTGCAGGACCTTGCCGACCTGTTTCGCGCCACGCTCAGCGAGCGCCACAACACCATCACGCTGGCCGAGGAGCTGGAGGTGGCGCGCACTTACCAGCGCATGGAGCAGTTGCGCCTCGGCAGGCGCCTGACGGTCGACTGGCACACCGAATCGCTCCCCGGACAGGCGCTGGTCCCGGGGCTCATGATCCAGCCGCTGCTCGAGAACGCCATCTACCACGGCATCGAGCCGCGCCCCGAGGGCGGCACGGTCAGCATCACCGGCGAAATCAACGCCGGACTCATCACCGTCGTGGTGCGCAACCCGCTCGGCGCCGGTCCCCAGCAGCGCGACGGCAACCGCCTGGCGCTCGCCAACATCCGCGAGCGCCTCGAGCTCATGTATGGCGAGCGGGCGCTGATGAAGTCGGGGACCTTCGACGGGGAGTACATCGTCACGCTGCGCTTTCCGCTGATCGAGAGACAGGGGATGCCGAGCGCCGCGCCACCGGCGGCCGCCTGAGGCTCAGCGTGAGCGCGGTCACCCTCAAGGTCCTGATCGTCGACGACGAGTCGCCGGCGCGCGAGCGGCTGAAGAGCCTGCTCGCCGAGATTGCCGAGGTGCAGGTGGTGGGCGAGGCCGAGAGCGGCGCCGAGGCGCTCGCCCTCACCCATGACCTGTCCCCCGACATCGTGCTGCTCGATGTGCGCATGCCGGGCATCGACGGGCTGGAAGCGGCGCGCCACCTTGCGCTCTTCGAGGAGCCGCCGGCGGTGATCTTCACGACCGCCTACGATGAGTACGCGGTGGACGCCTTCGGCGCGCATGCCGTCGGCTACCTCTTGAAGCCGGTGCGCAAGGAGCAGCTCGCCACCGCCGTGGTGCGCGCCGGGCGCCTGACGCGCGCGCAGCTGCAGAAGCTCGCCGCCGCGAGCGGCGGCGCGCGGCGCACGCACATCGCGGCACGCCATCGCGAGGGACTGAAGCTGATTCCGATCGAGGAGGTGCAGTATTTCCTCGCCGACCAGAAGTACACCACCGTGCGGCACCTGCACGGCGAGGACCTCATCGAGGAGTCACTGCGGCTGCTCGAGGGTGAGTTCGGCGCGGCGTTCGTGCGCATCCATCGCAACGCGCTGGTCGCGGTGAAGCACCTCGAGGCCATCGAGCGCAATCCGGAAGGGCAGCACTTCGTGCGTCTGCGCGGCTGCCCGGCACCGCTCGCGGTGAGCCGCCGCATGGCGGGCGAGCTCAAGGAGCGCTTCAGGATCTGAGCCCTCTGCTGCGACGGCTGCGGCGCGCTTCAGTGCGGGATCGGCAGCAGTCCCTTGTCGACCAGCACGGGAGGATGGCGGTGGTGCGTGCCCTGCTCCCACGCATAGGCGATGCCGAGCAGGTCGCCGTCGCGGAACGGGCGTCCCGAGAACTCCATGCCGAACGGCAGCCCGCTCGGATAGAAGCCGCCCACCACGACTACCGCGGGCACGCCCAGCATGTTCACCCAGCTGGTCGCCGAGTGCGGACCATCGGTGACCTGGCCGTACTGCGGCATGGTCTCATCGACCGGCGGCATCTGGCTCGACGGATAGAGGTAGCCGTCGAGGTGCAGCCGCTCCATGGTGTCGAGGTATTCCTGCAGAGTGCGGCGGCGCGGACCGTAGAAGTTGCGCTCGGCATCCGCATCCGTCTCGAGCATGCGCTGATTGATCTTGATGTCCCCGGATTCGAATTCCGACTTCGCGGGCTCGGTGCCGATCATGGGAGCGCCGAGAGGTGCGCCCATGACGCGCTGATAGTCGGCGGCCGAGTGGTACTCGGCGGGCCCGAAGTCCTTGAGGAACAGGTCCGTGCCTTCGCGCCCGTAAGGATAGGTGGCGATCCGCCAGGCGCCGCGGGCGAAGCTCTCCGGCAGCACCGAGTCGTCCATCACCACGGTGGCGCCGAGCGCGCGCAGCTCTTCGATCGCCTTCATGAACGCCGCGCGCGTGCGCGGATCGAGCGGCCAGGCCTCATCGTCCGCGTGCTTCTGCGCTGCCCCGTCCGGGACCACGGCGGGCGTGCCGCGAAACGGGATGCCGATGCCCTTGAGGATGAACGCCGGCACGCCGAAGCGCTTGCCCTGGAGCGCGTCGCTCTTGAGATATTGCGTGTAGGGACCGGGCTGCGCCTTGGCGGCCGAGCCCTGGGTGACTGGATCGAGCGGGTCCTCGCCCGCCATCACACCGAGCGCGATCGCCGCATCGGTCACGTTGCGGGCAATGGGGCCGGTGTTATCGAGCAGCCAGTCGAGCGGCGCGATCCCGGCGATGCTGACGAGTCCGCGCGTCGGGAACACGCCGATGAGCGCGCTGGTGCCCGAGGGCATGCGGATCGAGTTGCCGGTGTCGGTGCCGTTACCGAGCACGGCCATGTTGCCGGTCACCGCCGTCACCGTGCCACCGGAGGAACCGCCGGGTGAGAAGCGTACGTCATAGGCGTTGCCGGTACGGCCGAAGGAGCTGCTGCGAGTGGTATCGGAGTTGGCGAAGTCCGGCATGTTGGTGTGACCGAGAATGATCGCGCCGGCCGCCTTGAGCCGCGCGACGATCGTGGCATCGCGCGGCGCGACGAGCTCGTGCCCGGGTACCGTGAAGCCTTCCCAGCCATTGGTCGTCACCTTGCCCTGAATGCTGGTGTTGGCCTTGATGACGATCGGCACACCCCAGAGCGGGCCGTGCGCGCCGCCCGCCTCGGCGTCCTCGCGCTTTGCTGCGGCACGCGCTTCGGTGTCGAACAGCTGCTCGACCGGCTCATAGGCGCCGTTGTAGCGCGCGATGCGCGCGAGGTACCAGTCGACGACCTGCGAGACGGTGTACTTGTGCTGCTCGTAATAGCGCTGCAGCTGCGGGATGGTGACCTCGATCAGATCGCGATCCATACGATCGGTCGCAGGGGCGGCTCGCTCCGCCGCGAATCCCGTCGCGGCGCTCAAAGCCGACAAGCCGATCACGAGCCGCACGATGGATGTTTTCACTGCCGGCGAGCCTCGCAAAGTCAGAGGGCGCAACAGCATAGTCGATCCGTTTGCGACCGTGGGAGCACACGGACGGCTCCCAACAACGCTCGTGTCGCGAATCTACAACGATCCTGCGGGAGGTTCTTCGCGTTGCATCTGCACGTATACTAAGACAATTAAGTCGGTGTCACGCGTGCCATGAGCACTTCAGCCGACAGCCACTGCAAGGGGAGCACACCATGATCTCGACGACAGCAAGAAGCCGCATCGCACAGGCCATCGCGATCGCACTCGGGCTCGGGCTCGCGCACGGCGCGCACGCCCAGGCGCAGGCGCCAGCCCAGGCGGCGGGCCCCGCTGGCGATCAGCTCCAGGAGGTAGTCGTCACGGCGGAGAAGCGCACCAGTACGGTTCAGGACACCGGCGCGAGCATCACGGCAGTGTCGTCGGCGGAGATCGCCGACCGCGGCATCGTCGATTTCAATTCGCTCGCACAGTCAGTGCCCGGCATCGCCATGCGCTCAGCCGGCCCCGGTCAGACGGAATTCGAGATGCGCGGACTCAACTCCGCCGGTGGCAACTCCTCGCAAGTGGGGTTCTACCTCGACGAGACGCCGCTGTCGTCACCTGCGTCGGCGCAGCTCGGCAAGGAGGAGATCGATCCGACTCTCTACGATCTATCCCGGGTCGAGGTGCTGCGTGGTCCGCAGGGAACTCTCTACGGCTCGAGCTCGATGGGCGGCGCCGTCAAGCTGGTGCTCAATCAACCCCAGCTCGGCCAATTCGCGGCCTCGGGTGAGATTGACACGGGTTATACGGGCTCCGGCGGCGACTTCAACCAGAAGGTCAACGGCATGGTCAACCTGCCGATCGGCGATGACCTCGCGGTCCGCTTCGTCGGCTCGGAGATCTCCGAGAGCGGCTGGATCAAGCGCATCGTGCTCGCCGACGGGGCGCCGGTCGACACGGGAGGCTATGCGACGCAGAACAATGCACGGCCGGCCAATTTCTACACCTACCCGGATGCGGAGCAGATCAATGGTGCCAACAGCACCACCATCGACTCGGCGCGCGTGCTGGTGCTGTGGAAGCCGTCCGACAACCTGTCGATCACACCGATGCTGATGTACCAGCTCACGCGGCAGGCCGCACCGGACGAGGTGGATGTGAACGGCAATCCGACCCATCCGACCGTGCCCAGTACCCTCGCTCACTGGGAGATCTACGATTCGCCCGAGCCGCAGGAAGACAAGTTCACACTCGGGAGCCTGAAGATCGAGTACCAGGCACCAGCCTTTACGGTCACCTCGGCCACCGCCATGTGGGGGCGCAATACGCTCATCTCGCAAGACAGCACCGAGGAGAACAACGACGCCTTCGGCTTCCCGAATTACGACTCCGGTAACGGCGCGGGAGGCAGCCCGTTCGGCATCGGACCGTCGGGTCCGGCGCCCAACGGTCCGTCGGTGACGGAGAAGGACTATACGCGCCAGATCAGCGAGGAGCTGCGCCTGACCTCGACCGGCTCCGGCCCCTTCCAGTGGATCCTCGGCTACTTTTACCAGGACCTGTATTCCGAGTGGGATGAGTGGGCCATCGCTCCACAGGCGGGAGCGGCAATGACGGCCATCGGGCTGGGACCGACCACCAATCTGTACGTGGATGTCCAGCCGCAGGTGATCACGCAGAACGCCGAGTTCGGCGAGGCCTCCTGGAACTTCACCCCCGATCTCAAGGCGACGGTGGGACTGCGTCACTACCACTACAGCCTCGGCCAGTCGAACATGGAATACGGCGTGTTCACAGTGAACGGGGGCCTCGGCAACCCCGACCTGCCTTACCTCACCGGCGATTCCAACAGCGCGAGCGGCACCGATCCGAAGTTCGATCTGAGCTGGAAGGTCGACCCTGACGTGCTGCTGTACGCCACGATCGCCAAGGGCTTCCGGCTGGGGGGTGCAAACCAGCCGATTCCGGTGGCGGCGGTCAACTGCGCGGCGCCCTCGGGGCCGCTGCAGGGCAACGAGTTTGCTCTGCAGGCCAAACTCACCAACGGCTGCAATAGCAACGTACTATTACAGGCGCCCGCCACTTTCACCTCGGACTCGGTGTGGAACTACGAGGTCGGCGAGAAATCCGAGCTGCTGGATAAGCACTTGGTCCTCAACGTCTCGGCTTACTACGAGCGCTGGACGAATCCGCAGCTCTCAACCAACCTCTCGGGGTTCGGGATCACCGCCAACGGCGCCGATGCGCGCATCTACGGTCTCGAGGCAGAGATGCAGGCGCTGCTGAGCCGCGAGTGGACGCTCGGGGTGAACGCCGGCTACACCAACGCGCAGTTCACGGCGGCCAGCCCCATCACGGGATTCCCCAGCGGCTATAACGTCCCCGACATCCCGGACTTCACGGCATCGGCTACTTTGCGCTGGAAGCATCCGCTTACGAGCGACGTCTCGCTGATCGGAACGCTCGAGGGCGATTACATCGGCACACGCACCGATGCGCCGTACGGCGAGTCCATCACGATCTATCCAAGCTCGTCGGGCTACGTCAACAATTACCTGCTGCATCTGCCGGCGTACGGGTTCCTGAACGCGCGCCTCGGATTCGCGGCCGACGCGTGGACCGCCTCACTGTACGTGAACAACCTCACGAACAAGGAAGCGCTGCTCGATCCGCAGCCGCAGATCGACCTGCAGACCAATGCCTTCGTGCGCTATCTGGTGAATCGCCCGATCACCGCGGGACTCGACTTCACCTACAAGTTCAAGTAAGCGCAGCAGCCAGCAAGGAAACAGCGCCCGGCAGATGCCGGGCGCTGTTTTTCGGCCGCGGAAACTTCAGAGAATGTAGCGGCTGAGGTCTTCGTCCTTGACGAGCTTGCCTAGGTGATCGTCGACGTACTGCGCGTCGATGGTCACGCGGCGCTTGCCGTCCGCCTTGCCCTCCTCCGCAGTCGCCTCATAGGACACCGTCTCGAGGAGGCGCTCCATGACGGTATGCAGGCGCCGCGCGCCGATGTTCTCGGTGCGCTCGTTCACCTGGAAGGCGATCTCGGCGATGCGCCGCACGCCGCTGTCGTCGAAGGCGACCTCGACGCCCTCGGTCGCCATCAGCGCCCTGTACTGCGCGGTGAGGGAGGCGTCGGGCTCGGTGAGGATGCGCACGAAATCGCCCACCTTGAGGGAATCGAGCTCCACCCGGATCGGCAGCCGTCCCTGCAGCTCCGGGATCAAGTCCGAGGGCTTCGACAGGCTGAAGGCGCCCGAGGCGATGAAGAGAACGTGATCGGTCTTCACCGGTCCGTACTTGGTGGCAACCGTCGAGCCCTCGACAAGCGGCAGCAGGTCGCGCTGCACGCCCTCGCGCGACACGTCGGCGCCGATCGTCTCCTGGCGCCGCGTCACCTTGTCGATCTCGTCGATGAAGACGATGCCGTTCTGCTCGGCGTTGGCGAGCGCCTGGACCTTGAGCTCGTCCTCGTTGATGAGCTTGCCGGCCTCCTCATCGATGAGGAGCTTCAAGGCCTCGCGCACCTTCACCTTGCGGGTGCGGGTGCGATTGCCGCCCAGATTCTGGAACATCGACTGCAGCTGCTGCTGCATCTCTTCCATGCCCGGCGGCGCCATGATCTCGACGCCCATCGGCATCGAGCGCAGCTCGATCTCGACCTCGCGGTCGTCGAGCTCGTGCTCGCGCAGCATCTTGCGGAATTTCTGTCGGGTCTCGGAGTCGCGCGCCGGCGCCGGCTCGTCGGTCGAGAAGCCCATCATGCGCGGCTTCGGCAGCAGCGCATCGAGAACGCGCTCCTCGGCGGCATCGAGCGCGCGCTCGCGCACCTTGGCCATCTCCTGCTCGCGGGTGATCTTCACCGCGACGTCGGCGAGCTCCTTGACGATCGAATCGACGTCGCGGCCGACGTAGCCCACCTCGGTGAACTTGGTCGCCTCCACCTTGACGAACGGCGCGTTGGCGAGCTTGGCGAGCCGGCGCGCGATCTCGGTCTTGCCGACGCCGGTCGGGCCGATCATGAGGATGTTCTTCGGCGTGATTTCCTGGCGCAGCGGCTCCTCGACCTGCATGCGCCGCCAGCGGTTGCGCAGCGCGATGGCCACCGCGCGCTTGGCGGCCTGCTGGCCGATGATGTGCTTGTCGAGCTCCTGGACGATCTGCCGGGGGGTGAGTGCGGATGACATGGCTTTACCTGGACCCTGCGCCCTTGCCCATGAGTTCCTCAATGGCGAGGTTGCGGTTGGTATAGATGCAGATGTCGGCGGCGATATTGAGCGAGCGCTCGACGATCTCGCGCGCGCCGAGCTCCGAGCCCTCAAGCAGCGCGCGCGCCGCGGCGAGGGCAAACTGGCCGCCGGAGCCGATCGCGGCCACGTCGTAGTCGGGCTCGATCACATCGCCGTTGCCGGAGATCACGAACAGCTTGTCGGGATCCCCGACCAGCAGCAGCGCCTCGAGGCGGCGCAGATAGCGGTCCGAGCGCCAGTCCTTGGCGAGCTCGATGGCGGCGCGGGTGAGGTTGCCGTACTTCTCGAGCTTGCCCTCGAAACGCTCGAACAGCGTGAAAGCATCCGCCGTGCCGCCGGCAAAGCCGGCCAGCACCTTGTCGCCAAACAGGCGCCGCACCTTGCGGGCGTTGCCTTTCATGACGGTGTTGCCGAGGGTGACCTGGCCGTCGCCGCCAAGCGCGACGGCACCGTTGCGTCGCACCCCGAGGATGGTGGTGCCGTGGGGATTGAACAGAGGTTCGCTCATAAGGCTCCTGGAGTCGGTCGCGGGGTTTAGGTCCCCCGGGGAGCAGGAACGGTCCGGCCTTAAGTCAGACCTTGCGCCGCGCCCGCGGGTGAGCAGCGTCGTAGATGCGGGCGAGGTGCTGGAAGTCAAGGTGGGTGTAAATCTGGGTGGTGGAGATGTCGGCGTGACCGAGCAGCTCCTGGACGCCGCGCAGCTCGCCGCCCGACTCGAGCAGGTGCGAGGCGAAGGAATGGCGGAACAGGTGCGGATGCACGTGTACACCCAGCCCCTGGCGCCTGGCCCAGTACTCGACCCGCGCCTGGATCGCGCGTGGACCGAGGCGCCGCCCGCCGCGCCCCACGAACAACGCGGTCTCGGCCGCGGCGGCGAGCGCCGCACGCTCCTTGAGCCAGGCGCGCAGTGCCGCGAGCGCGTGGCGCCCCACGGGGACGATGCGCGCCTTGCGCCCCTTGCCGAGCACCTGCACGGTACGATCCTTGAGGTCGAGATCGATGACGTCGAGCCCGACGAGCTCGGCGAGCCGCAAGCCGGAAGAATACAGCAGCTCCATCAGCGCCCGGTCGCGCGCGATGAGGCCGGCGCCGGCCGGTATCTCCAGGAGGCGCGCCATCTGGTCCGCATCGAGCGTGTGCGGCAAACGGCGCGGCGCCTTCGGCGCGCGTACCTCGAGCGCAGGGTTGACGGTGACGCGCGCGGCGCGCCGTCCTCCACGGGCAGCCTCGATCGGGGCCTCGCGCAGCAGAAATTCGTAAAAGCTGCGAATCGCGGACAAGCGCCGCTGGACGCTGCGCGGCGAGAGACCGCCGGCATGGGAGTGGGCGGCGAAAGTACGGATGTGCTGCGTGTCGAGCGCGCTCCAGTCCGGGAGATTCAAGCGGTCGCAGAATCCGACCAGCGCCTTCAGATCGCGCGCATAGCTCACGTCGGTGTGCGGCGACAGTCGTCGCTCCGTTCCCAGGTAGCGGCGAAAGCGGTCGAGCCACTCGAGTGCCGCCGGACTCATGGGGTCTGACCGCCGGCCACTGCCCTCAGGTGGCGTCGGCGGCGGTGAGCGCGTCCGCGATCAGATCCGCCATGCGGCCCAGGAACTCGGTGCTCATCCCGGGGTGGAAGCGATCCTTGTCGGGACTGCCGAGCGCCAGCAGGCCGACCGAGCCCTTGCTGCCGAGCGGCACCAGAGCGACCGAGCCCATCTCGAGCCCCTCGGGACCGAACAGGAACTCGCGCTGCGAGTCGCGCGCCTGGCCGCAGCGCGGCTTACCGCTCGCAAACAGGCTCTCGAAGGACTTGAGATTCGGATCGTCCGCGGCCACCTGGCGCACGAAACGTTGCGCCGGCAGCCCCGGGTGCTCGCCGATCAGCACCAGCGCCGCATGGAAGGCGTCGAAATCCTCGCGCAGCCCCGCCTCGATGCGCGCCACCGCCTCGGTGCGCGGCACGGCGCGCAGCAGCCGCCGCGTGAAGCGGTGCAGGCGGTCGGCGATCGCATCGTTGGCGCGCGCGGTGCGCAGCAGCTCCGCGAGCTTGCCCTCCAGACCACCGAGCTTCTCGCGCAACACCTCGATCTGCCGCTCGACGAGCGAGATCGCGGCACCGCCGCGGGCGTGCGGCAGCTTCAATCGCGCCAGCACCCCCTGGTGGCGCTCGAAGAATTCGGGATTGCGCTGCAGGTAGCCGGCGATCGTCTCCTCCTCGGATTCGGCCGCCGTAAGACCGCGAGCTTCTCTTGTTGTCATGTGCTCAGACCTCGACTTGTCCTTCGAAAGAGATTTCCGCCGCACCGCTCAGCCAGATGTGCGCCCCCGGCTGCGCCCAGTTTACGCGTAACTCGCCGCCACGTACCGCGACCCGCACGTCGGCATCGACCAGCCCGCGGCGCCGCGCGACCGCCACCGCCGCACAGGCGCCGGTACCGCAGGCGAGGGTCTCGCCAGCGCCGCGCTCGTAGACGCGCAGCTTCAGGTGCGCGCGGTCGACGATCTCGAGGAAGCCGGCATTCACCCGCCGCGGGAAGCGCGCATGGTGCTCGATCTGCGGGCCGAGCGTCGCCACCGGGGCGGTGGCGACCGAGCCGACGGTGAGCACGGCGTGCGGGTTGCCGAGCGACACCGCGCCGATCTGAAGCGTCGCGCCGTCCACCTCGAGCGGATAGCTGTCGGCCTCGGCGGCCGCCGTGAAGGGGAGCGAGGCCGGATCGAAATTCGGGACCCCCATGTCGACCGCGACCTGCGTCGGGTGCGCGACGCGCGCCTCGACGATGCCGGCGGGACTGTCGAGCCGCACGGCCCCGTCGCGCGTGCGCCCACGGCGGTGCAGGAGCGCGGCGATGCAGCGCGCGCCGTTGCCGCACTGCTCGACTTCGACACCGTCGCAGTTGAAGACGCGGTAGAAGACCGCCGTGTCGGCACGCCGCGGCGCCTCGAGCAGCAGCGCCTGATCGAAACCGATGCCGGTGCGCCGGTCGGCCAGACGTCTCAGGCTCGCGGGCTCGAGCAGCGCGCGCTCGATGGGCGCATCGAACACGACGAAATCGTTGCCGACCCCGTGCATCTTCGTGAACGCGACGCGCATTGGGCCACAAGGATAGCGCAAAACTAACGCAACGCCGCGCGGTCGCGGAACAGGCAGCGATCCATGACGGTGAAGATTCCGGCCTGCGAGGCGCGCTCCGCCGCCGCCGCATCGATCACCCCGTCCTGCAGCCACAGCGCCGGGAGCTTGAGACGCATGCATTGCCCGACGATTTCCGCGATGTGCGCGGGGCGGCGGAACACCGCGACGATGTCGATCTGCTCGCCGGGCTCGAGCTGCTCGGGCAGCTGCTCGAGGGAGGCCACCGCCGGCTCGCCGAGAATGCTCTCGGCGTAAGGGTTTACCGGAATGATGCGGTAGCCGAAACGCTGCAGAGCGCGCGCCACGCCGTGGCTGGGGCGGGTGCGGTCGGGCGACAGACCGACGATCGCAATGGTGTGCGCCGCGCGCAGCAGCTGCGCGATCTCATCCGCTGGGGGGTTCGCGAACATGGCGGCTCCTTGCCCCGGGGGGCCTGCTAGTCTATTGCCATCGTGTCGGCCCCCGGTTACAGCGTATGCATCCAGCCGCACGCCCGCTCGCTCACCGTGGCAGCCGGGGAGCCGGTGCTGCAGGCGGCGCTCGCCGCGGGCCTGAACCTGCCGCACAGCTGCAAGTCGGGCCATTGCGGGTCGTGCCGCGCGCGGCTCCTTGCGGGCGAGATCCACTACCCTAACGGCCTGCCGCTCGGCATTACCGCCGCTGAGGCGCAGCGCGGGCAGATCCTGCTGTGCCAGGCGCGGCCACGCTCGGACCTCACGGTCGAGGCGCGGCTCATCGCCGGCGTCGCCGCTGTCGAGATCAAGACGCTGCCGTGCCGTATCGCGCGCCTGACGCCGCTCGCTGCGGACGTCCTCGAGGTGAGGCTGCAACTGCCCGCGGTGGAGCGCTTAAGCTTCCAGCCCGGGCAGTATCTTGATGTGCTGCTGGACGGGGGCAGGCGACGCAGCTTCTCCATCGCCTGCCCGCCGCACGATGCGGCGCGCCTCGAGCTGCACGTGCGCCGCGTGTCAGGCGGCGGCTTCACCGAGCGGCTGTTCGGCGGCGGCGCGGACGCCCTCACGACCGGCTCGCTGCTGCGCATCGAGGGACCGATGGGGCAATTCACCTATCGGGATGGCCCCGGCCCAATGATCATGGTGGGCGGCGGCACCGGCTTTGCGCCGCTCAAGTCGATACTGCGGCACGTACTCGAGACCGGCATCCGCCGGGAGATCCACTTCTACTGGGGCGTGCGTCACCGCGCGGACCTGTACGAGGAAGCGCGCATGCTCAGCTGGGCGGCGCAGGCGCATCGCCAGCTGCGCTTCACCGCCGTGCTGTCGGAGGCCAGCGCCGCGCAGGCGCCGCACCACCGCACGGGATGGGTGCATGCGGCGGTGCTCGCCGACTATCCGGACCTGTCGCGCTTCGAAGTGTATGCCGCGGGCCCGCCGGCGATGATCGAGGCAATGCGCGCGAGCTTCCCGCGCCACGGGCTGCCGCCGGAGCGCTTGTACTTCGACTCCTTCGACTACGCGCCAGACGGCGCGCCAGACTCCCCGGCGCCCGCGCCGCCGGCCCTGTTATCCTAGCCCGCGCCCATGAGCGAGCGTGTCCCTGCGACCTGCGCGGCCATCACCGGCTGGGGAAAGTGCCTGCCGCCGGCGGTGCTGACGAACCAGGATCTCGCCACGATTCTCGACACCAGCGATGAATGGATCGTGAGCCGCACCGGGATCCGCGAGCGGCGTATCTCGCACGTGCCGCTCGGTGAACTCGCCTACGTGGCCGCGGCGCGCGCGTTGGCGAGTGCCGGACTTGGCGGCGAGCGCGTCGAGCTCATCGTGTTTGGCAGCTGCAGCTATGACGACCAGGTGCCCAACATGGCCTCCGGGATCCAGCTGCGCATCGGCGCGCGCGAGGCGGCCGCCTACGACATCAACACGGCCTGCACCAGCTTCCTCTACGGGCTGTCGACCGCGAGCGCGCTGATCCGCACCGGCGTGGTCCGCAACGCCCTGGTGATCGGCGCGGAGCTGATCTCACCCTTCATGGACTGGAGCGACCGCGACGTGGCCGTGCTGTTCGGCGATGGCGCGGCGGCGGTGGTGCTCGAGGCGAGCGAGCGCGAGGAAGGACTGCTCGCGGAGAAGCTCGGCTGCTATGGCGAGGCGCGCGAGATCCTGAGAGTCCACGGCATGGGCGGCCGCTACGCCAACCGCGGCGTACTCCACGGCATCACCCGCTGGCAGTTCGAGGGTCAGGAGATCTTCAGGCGCGCCGTGCAGGGTATGGTGCTGGCGAGCGAGGAAGCACTGCGGCGCATCGGCGCCTCCGCGCAGCAAGTCGACCTGGTGGTACCGCACCAGGCCAATCTGCGCATCATCGAGGCGGTGGCCAAACGCGTCCACGTGCCCATGGAGCGGGTGTTTGTGACCGTGCATCGCTACGGCAACATGTCGGCAGCCACCGTGCCGGTGGCGCTGTGTGAGGCGCTCGAGGAGGGCCGCGTGCGCCCCGGGACGCTGCTGCTCATGCCGGGCTTCGGCGGCGGCCTGTCTTTCTGCGCTCACGCGGTACGCTGGGGCGAGCGTACGACATCGCGCGGCGTGAGCCCGGTGGAGTTACCGCCCAACGATCGCAGCGCGCTCGAGCTGATCCGCGAGTGCCTGGCGCGCAAGACGACACCGGCGGTGGCAACCGCCGAACCGTTCGCCTGAAAGTCCTTAGCGCCCTCTGGCGGCGCGCTTCGCCTTCTTCTTCTTCTTCGCCGGGTCCTTGGGGCGCGACTTGCCGAACGACCCCTGGTAGATCTTGCCGCGGCGCGTTCTCGGATCACCCTTACCCATGAGAAACCACTCCCCAACGCTTCATCGATGATGCTGCCAATGCAAAGGGCCGGCCGTCGATGCCGTGAGGCACTGACGACCGGCCCTGTTTGCTACTCGAGCTTACCAGCGCTTCGGGGCGCCGCCGCCGCCGCCGCGGTTACCACCACCGCCGCCGCCGCCGCTGCGCTCCTGGGCCTCATTGACCCGCAGCGGACGTCCGCCCAGATCCTTACCGTTGAGATTCTGGATCGCGCGCGAGGCATCGGCGCGCGACATCTCGACGAACCCGAAGCCGCGCGGGCGGCCGGTATCGCGATCGGTGATAAGGCTCACCGACTCGACGGTGCCGTGCTGTGCGAACAGCTCGCGAACCTCGGCGTCAGTGGCGGAAAAGGGCAGGTTGCCCACGTAGATCTTCGTCATGCAATCAGACTCCTAGAACAAACACACTATCGGCAGGAGTGCTGACCGGAGATCCGAAGACTCGTCGGCGCACGCTGCCACCTGGTCGGGAACGATTCGGCTTTTCGCAGTCGGAAGCCAACTCGCAAACGAGGCGGGCGGCAGGCGCAGGAAAGGGAAAGGTCACGAACCGGCGCGGACGATACCCTAACGGCGGGCCGCGGCACAAGCGCAGGCCACGCAACCGCGCGGCGCCGCTCGCATTCCGTGCGGCTCAGCCGCCGGACATAACCGACAGCAGCGCCAGGAGCAGCAGCAGGCCGACGGCCGCGACGACGGGTAACAGGGGGCGGGGGAAGATGAACATGGCTGCAAGGCTAGCCGTGCCGGTCGTCGCGAAAAACTATCCAATCCAGAATTTATTGTTCTGGATTACCTTACAATCACGGCATGGATCAACTGGTCTGCATGCGCAGCTTCGTGCGCGTGGCGGAGCTGCGCTCGTTCACCCGCGCCGCCGATGCCCTCGGACTGTCACGGGCCGTGGTCAGCACCCAGCTCGCCGAGCTGGAACGGCACTTGCGCTGCCAGCTGCTCCACCGCACCACGCGGCGCGTCGGGCTCACCAGCGACGGCGCCGAGTACCTGACGCGCTGCCAGCGCATCCTCGCCGAGCTCGAGGCGGCCGATGAGGCGGTGCGCGGCTCGCGCCTCGCGGTGCAGGGACGGCTGCGGGTCGACGTACCGGAGGCGTTCGGCCGCGCGCTGCTGATTCCGGCGCTGCCGCGCTTCACGCAGCGCTATCCCGACCTGCATCTGGAAGTGCAGCTCAACGACCGCGTGATCGACCTCATCGAGGAGGGTGTTGATCTCGTGGTGCGGGCCGGTCCCGTCAAGGAGCCCCACCTGATCGCGCGGCCGATCGTGACCACGCGGCTCATCACCTGCGCGGCCCCGGAGTACCTGCGCCAGCACGGCATACCGGCCGACCCCGACGAGCTGCGCCGCCACAAGCTCATCGGCCATCTCTCGAGCACCAGCCATCGCCCCTCCAAGTGGCTGTTCCAGCGCGGCACCGTACGGCGAGCGCTGCAGCTGCCGTTCAGCGTCTCATTCAACTCCGTCGAGGCGCGGATACTTGCGGCGGTGCGCGGCGTCGGCATCGTGCAGTCGATCGACCTGATGGTGGCGGAGGCACTCGCTGCCGGCCGGCTGCAGGTGGTGCTGCCCGAGTGGTCGGCGCCGGGTGCGCCGCTCCTGGTCGTGTGCCGCAGCGCGCTGCGCCACTCCGTCCGCATCCGCGTGTTCGCCGATTTCGCCGCCGAGCTGCTGCTGCAATACCGGCGGCGCGTGGATCAGCTGCTGGGTGGTTGAATTGGCCGCGATCGCGGCGCCTGGTTTCTCAGCGCTTGGTGCGCCCGGCGAGCTGGTCGAGGGCGCGGATCTGCAGCACGGTGGCATCGGAGGCCGGCAGCAGCTGGTTGGCCTGGCGCACGAACCCCGGCACCTGCTGCACGGGCAGCGGGCGGCTGATGAGATAGCCCTGGGCGAAGTCGCATCCCAACCGGCGCAGCAGCCCCCAGGCCTCGGCATCCTCGACCCCCTCCGCCACCACCTTCAGCCCCATGGTGTGGCCGAGCTCGATGGTCGAGGTGACGATGGTCACCGCGCCCCCCACCGCCTGAGTGATGAGCGAGCGGTCGATCTTCAGCTCGTCCACCGGCAACAGGCTCAGCTGCGAGAGCGAGGAGTGGCCGGTGCCGAAGTCATCGATGGCGAAGCGCACCCCGGCGATGCGCAGCAGCTGCATGTTGCGGGCCGCGCCCTGCGGGTCGAGCATCACGGCGCTCTCGGTGATCTCGAGCAGCAGCGCGGTCGGGTGCACCGAATGCTGGCGCAACAGCGCCAGGATCTCATCCCCCAGGCTCGGATCGAGAATGTCGGGCGCGGACAGGTTGACCGCCAGTTGCATGTCGAGTCCCTGCTCGCGCCATTCGCCCATCTGGCGGATGGCCGTCTTCAGCACCCAGTCGGTGAGCCGGCGTGACCCACCGGTGCTCTCGGCGAGCGGCACGAACTCCCCGGGCGAGACCGGACCCAACTGCGGGTGCGTCCAGCGCACCAGCGCTTCGAGCGAGCGCACCGAGCGCGTCGCCATGGTGACCAGCGGCTGATAGACGAGCGACAGCTGGTCGCCGTCGATCGCCGCGCGCAGGTCCGTGATGAGGGTGAGGCGGCGGCGGTGCGCCTCGTCCTGTCCGGGGCGGTAGACCGCAATGCGCGTCGGCGCCTCGTGCGCGTCCTCGATGGCGATCTGGGCGCGCTGCAGCAGCTCCTCGGCGGTGCGGCCGTGCTCCGGCAGCAGGCACAGGCCACAGGCGACGTGCAGATCGAGGCCGACGCCGGCGAGGTGAAAACCGGTGTGCACCAGGCCCGCGAGCTGCTCGGCGTACAGCAGCGCCCGCTCCGGCGAGCACCCCGGGGCAATCACGACGAACTGCGCCTCGCCGAGGCGCGCCACGGTTTCCTTCTCGGAGATGTTCTGCCGCAGCCGGTGCGCCACCTCGCGCAGCACGTCATCGCCCACCGACAGTCCGAGCGAGGCGTTGATGTCGCGCAGGTTACGGATGCCGAGCAGGATGAGCGCGCCGCGCGTCCCCTGCGCAGCGCTCTCGCCCGCCAGGCGCTCGAGCACCTGCGTGGCGAACCAGCGGTTGGGCAGGTGGGTGAGCGGGTCGTGCTGGGCGTGGAAGGTGATGGCGGCCTCGCGCTCGGCGATGTTGCGCTGCATGGCGTTGAACGTCTGCGCCAGGCTGTGGAACTCATCGCCCCCGGAGACGTGTACCGCGGTGTCGTAGTGTCCCTGCTGGATGCGCTGCGCCGCCCGCGCCAGCTCGCCGATGGGGCGCGTGGCGGTGCGGCCCAGCACCGCGCCGACCAATGCCGCCATGAGGAGCGCGATGCCGTCGATCGCCAGCATCGCATTGCGCAGCTCGATATAGGGCGCCAGCACGTCGCGCTGCGCTTTGAGCAGCTGCACGTCGATCGGGTCGCCGAGCGCCTCGAGCGGACGCGACAGCGTCAGGTACTGAACGCCGCCAAGGGTGGTCAGATGAGGTGCGTCCGAGGCCTCTGCGCTCGCCGGCGGCGCGGCCGCGAGCAGCGCATCGCGCTGCGCCCCGGGGAGGGTCGAGGCCACGTGCGTGACACCGTCGTGTCCATGCAGCACCAGGGCGACCTCCGAGCCCACCAGCTCGCGAATGTTCTGCGCCAGGGCATCGGAGGCCGCAAAGCCCATCGCCACCCAGGCGATGATCTCGGGAGTGCGCACCGGGGCGAGCACCAGCTCGTAGGAATCGGGCCCCAGCACGAGGAACACCGGCTGCTCGCGCACCGCCGGATCGCGTATCAGGCGCTGTAACGAGGCCGCGACATCGGCGTCCACGGGAACGGTGGAGGCCAGCACCTTGGCGCGGGTGTCGAGCACCATGACCATGTCGGCGCCGATGCGCCGCGCGTTGTTACGCGCCGCGGACAGCACCGTCTGCGGGTCGCCGCCCGCGACCGCCTCGCGGAAGCCGAAGTCCCCGGCGGTCACCGCCACGCCGTTGGCGAGCTGCCCGGCACGGAAGCGCGTCAGCTGCACGGCGAGCACCGCACCCTGGGAGAGCTGCTCGGCCGCACGGGCCTTGACCGTTCCCCGGGTGCTGGCAAGCACTGCGGCCAGCGTCACAGTTTGCGTGACGATCACCAGACCGATGATCAGCACGAGAAGTCGTTTACGGAAACTGCCCATAATACGGGTTGCAATCCCTTCCCCATCGTAGGCGTCCCGCGGCGCAGGGAGCGAGGACATGAGTGCGGGAATGAGACCTCCGGCACGTCGAAATGGAGTGAGCCGAGTCACATCGGCGCCAGCGTGCCTGCTGGCACTGCTCGCCGCGCACGCTACGGCCGCCGCCAGCCTGGTAATCACCGTGCGCACATCCGACAGCAAGCCGCTGCAGGGGGCGGTGGTGACCGCCACTCCGCTCGATGGGGCGACGCGTCCGAGCGCGCCGGTCAAAGCGGTCAGCGACCAGGTGAACCGGGCGTTCCAGCCCGACCTGCTGGTGATCCCGAGCGGCTCGACCGTCGTGTTCCCCAATACGGACAAGGTGAGCCATCAGATCTACTCGTTCTCAGCCGCCAAGCGCTTTCAACTGCCGCTCTACCACGGCACGCCGTACCCGCCGGTGCATTTCGATCAGCCCGGGGTCGTGACCCTCGGCTGCAACATTCACGATGAGATGGTCGGCTATCTGGTGGTCACGGACGCGCCCTACTACGGACGCACTGACGCTCACGGCTCGTGGTCGAGCGAGGTCGCACGCGGCCGCTACCGCGTCACGATCTGGCACCCGCGCATGCGCGACAACGACACTGATCTCACGCGCGAGGTCACGGTCGGGGAGTCGGATCACGCCGACTGGACGCTGCGGCTCGTGAAGGCTCTGCAGGTGGCGCCGCTCAGCGACCGGCCGCATTCCTGGGACTACTGATAGGGATCATCCGATTGGAAGCGTTGATCCGGCAAGGACGACCGATGGCCCGCCGCCCAGCCAATGGCTCACTGTCGCGCCGCGCGGCGCGGCTGCTGCCGCTTGTCGGGCTCGCGCTCAGCGCCATCGCGCACGCCGACGGCTGGGAGCTGAGCCTCGACGGCCGGGCCGTGAGCTCCAACGCCGATCCCTCCTACACCCAGGGCGGCATCAGCGGCGTGCGCTACGACGAGGATCAGTCGGGCATCCGGCTCGGACGCGCGCGCTTCGCGCTCACCGAATCGATCGGCGAGCTCTGGTCGGTACATCTCGATGCGTCCGCGTGGGGGGATCACGACCGAATTCCCTTCGGGCTCACCGAGGCGTATGTGCAGTTCCGCCCCTACCCGTTCGCCGGCTACCGGCTGCGCGTCAAGGCGGGCGCCTTCTACCCGCCCATCTCGCTGGAAAACCGTGACTCCGGCTGGGAGTCTCCCTACAGCCTCTCCTACTCGGCGATCGACAGCTGGCTCGCGATCGAGGTGCGCACCGTGGGCGTCGAAGCGCAGCTGGACTGGCTCGGTACGCGGCAGGGCCATGACTTCGATGTCGGAGTGACGGCAGGCGCCTTCGGCTGGAACGAGGGCGCGGGCGGCTTCATCGCCGGCGATGGCTTCACGCTCACCGACCGCCAGACGCCGCTCGGCGGCCGCGTGGGCCTGCCGGATGACCCGGTGCTGATGAATTTCGAGCCGTTCCGCGAGCTCGACGGCCACGCGGGCGTGTACGGCGGCCTCGAGGCACGCTGGCTCGATCGCGTGGTCGTGCGCGCGCTGCGCTACGACAATCGCGCCGACCCTGCGGCGATGGACTACGCCTCAGGGGCAATCGCGTGGGAGACTACCTTCACCGCCGCCGGCGCGCGCTATGAGGGGAGCGACGGGGTGACCGCGATCGTCCAGAGCCTGCGAGGCGACACTACGATCGCCCCCGGAGGCTACTGGCTCGACTGGCCGTTCAAGGCGCAGTACGCCCTGCTCGCGAAGAGCTTCGGCCGGCATACGCTCAGCGTGCGCTATGACCATTTCGAGGTCGACTCGAGCGCGAGTGCGGGCGGCGATGGTGCGGAGACCGGGCATGCATGGACTGCAGCCTACGTATTCACACGCGATGCGCACTGGCGCTTCACGCTCGAGTGGCTGCACGTATCGAGCAATTCCTACGAGCGCGAGGACGCCTTCAACCTCGCCCCATTCGCCAGCGAGACACAGGTGCAGCTTGCGGTGCGCTACGCGCTCGGCTCGGCGCTGGATTAACTGGCCGATCAGCGGTACCGCGCCAGGAACCCCTCGAGCCCCTTGGAGCCCGGCGAGAGAGTCTCGTAGGGGATGCTGTTGAGCGGCGCCGCGGGGGTCGAGTTCACCTGGTGGAACTCGTGCTGCGCAGTCTCGTCGAGGTACAAAAGGCCCGTGAGGTACTCCCCGGCCTTCATGCGCTCCTGGATCTGCACGGCGGCGAGCGTGCGGTTGGTGGGATCGTAGCCGGCCTCGAGCTTGCGCAGCACGATGCGGCTGCCGTCGTGCATCACCACCGGCAGCATCTCACCCGCGCGGTACTCGGCCGTGATCTCGCGCTCGAGCGGGATGAAATCCGCATGCACGGCCGGCTCGTAGTGCTCGCGTGTGTAGGCATAGCTCTTGGTCGAGCCCTCGTGGTCGTTGAAGGTAACGCACGGCGAGAGCACGTCGATGAGCGCGAAGCCGCGGTGCTTCAAGCCCGCCTGGATGAGCGGCACCAGCTGCTGCTTGTCGCCGGAGAAGCTGCGCGCGACGAACGAGGCGCCGAGCGTCATAGCGAGCAGCACTGGATCGATCGGCGGCTGCAGGTTGGTCTCGCCCTTCTTTGCCTTGGTGCCGATGTCGGCCGAGGCCGAGAACTGCCCCTTGGTGAGGCCGTATACGCCGTTGTTCTCGATGATGTACAGCATGTCGAGGTTGCGGCGGATGGCGTGGCAGAACTGTCCGAGACCGATCGACAGCGTGTCGCCATCGCCCGAGACGCCGATGTAGGTGAGGTTACGGTTGGCGGCGTTCGCCCCCATGGCGATGGAGGGCATGCGGCCGTGCACCGAGTTGAAGCCGTGCCCGCCGGCGACGAAGTAGGCGGTGGTCTTGGAGGAGCAGCCGATGCCGGACAGCTTGACGACGTTCTGCGGCTCGAGCGACAGGCCCCAGGCGGCCTCGACGATCGCCGCGGTGATCGAGTCGTGCCCGCAGCCGGCGCACAACGTCGACAGCGCCCCCTCGTAGTCGCGCCGGGTGAAGCCGAGTGGGTTGCGCGGCAGCGACGGGTGGGCGACTTTGGGCTTGGCGATGAAGGTCATGCTGCAACTCCGCAGGTCAACGGCGGCGCGGCGCGGGCTCAGCCATGCGCGGCATCCTTGCGCGCGCTGCTCGCGCGCGGCTCGAGCTCGGCGAGTACGCCCTCGACGATGAAATGGGATGAGATCGGCAGCCCGCTGTAGTGCAGCAGCGAGCGCAGCTTCGACTTCTCGACCGCGGTCTCGAGCGTGAGGAGCGAGCGCAGCTGCGCATCGCGATTCTGCTCGACCACGAACAGCAGCTCATGCGCCGCCAGGAACCGCTCCACGTCCTCGGTGAACGGGAAGGAGCGAACGCGCATGTAGTCGAGCGCCACGCCGCGCGCTTTCAGCACATCGAGCGCCTCGTGCACCGCGCCGTCGCAGCTGCCGATCGAGACGATGCCGACGCGCGCGCCCGCGGTGGCGTCGATCACCGCCCGCGGCACCAGCCGCTTGGCGGTGGCCCATTTCTTCATCAGCCGGTCGAGCACCAGCTGGTACTCGGCCGAATCCTCGGTGTACACGCCGTACTGGTTGTGCCCGGAGCCGCGGGTGAAGTACGCCGCCTTGGGGTGCACGCCGGGGAGCGTGCGGTAGCCGATGCCGTCGCCATCCTTGTCGAGGAAGCGGTAGAACTTCTCGAGCTTGAGGAGCTCCTCCTTGCCGAGCATCTTGCCGCGGTCGGGGCGGTAGCTGTCGTCCCACTTCAGGTCGCGGCACATCCAGTCGTTCATGCCGATATCGAGATCCGACAGCACCAGCACCGGGGTCTGCAGGCGCTCGGCGAGATCGAAGGCCTGCACCGCCATGTAGAAGCATTCCTCGGGATTCGCCGGATACAGGCACACATGGCGGGTGTCGCCGTGCGAGGCGTAGGCGGCGAGCGTCAGGTCCCCCTGCTGCGTGCGGGTCGGCATGCCGGTGGAGGGCCCGACGCGCTGGATGTCGAACACCACGGCCGGCACTTCCGCGTAGTACGCGAGCCCGAGAAACTCGTTCATCAGCGAGATGCCGGGGCCGGAGGTGGCGGTGAAGGAGCGCGCGCCGTTCCACATGGCGCCGATCACCATGCCGATGGCGGCCAGCTCGTCCTCCGCCTGAATGAAGGCGAAGTTCTTCGCGCCCGTCTCGCGATCGACACGCGTGCGGTCGGCGAACATCTTGAAGGCGTCCATGAGCGAGGTGGACGGGGTGATCGGGTACCAGGCGGCCACGGTCGCGCCGGCGAACAGACAGCCGAGCGCCGCCGAGGTGTTGCCGTCGATCATGACGTGACCCGCGGTGCGGTCCATCTTCTCGACGCGCAGCGGCAGCGGGCACTCGAAGCTCGCGCGCGCGTAGTCGTAGCCGAGCTGGATGGCCTTCATGTTGCTCTCGACCAGCTGCGGCTTCTTCGCGTAGGTCTCGGCGAGCAGCTCGCGGATGCGCTCGAGGTCGAGATCGAGCAGCGCCGCCAGCACCCCCGCATAGCAGATGTTCTTCATCAGGATGCGGGTGCGCACGCCGTTGAAGTTCTCGTTGCACAGCCGTGCCAGCGGCACGCCGAGCACGGTGATGTCCTCGCGCTTCAACAGCGCCGGGCGCGGCCAGGTGGAGTCGTACACCAGGAAGCCGCCCGGGGCGACCTCCTTCACGTCGCGCGCGTAGGTCTCGGCGTTCATCGCCACCATGAGATCCACGCGCCCGGAGCGTGCCACGTAGCCGGCGTGCGTCACGCGGATCTCGTACCAGGTGGGCAGCCCCTGGATGTTGGAGGGGAAGTAGTTCTTGCCCACCACCGGAATGCCGCTTCTGAAGATCGACTTCATGAGCAGCGTGTTGGCACTCGCCGAGCCGGTGCCGTTCACCGTGGCGATCTTGATGGTGAAATCGTTGACGCGTGGGTCGGTCGAAGGCATGGCGCTACCAGGGTTCAGACTGCGGTCGGCGGGAAGTCGTTCAGGCGATCTTCGCAGCGCGCACCGGCGGCGGCGCGGGCTCGTCGGCGGCGTGCGGCCAGTGGAGCTCCGATTTCTGCATGTCCCACGCGGCGGTCGGGCAGCGCTCGGCGCACAGCCCGCAGTGCACGCACAGGTCCTCGTCCTTCACCATGACGCGCCCGGTCTGTGGCAGCGGGGCCGACACGTACAGCGGCTGCGCGAGATTCTTCGCCGGCGCCTTGAGGCGGCCGCGCAGCTCCGCCTCCTCGCCGTTGTGGGTGATCGTCAGGCAGTCGACCGGGCAGATGTCGAGACAGGCGTCGCACTCGATGCACAGCTTGGCCGTGAACACCGTCTGCACGTCGCAGTTGAGGCAGCGCTGCACCTCCTGCGCGACCTGCTCGGCGCTGAAGCCGAGCTCGACCTCGATATTGAGCTTCTTGAAGCGCTCCTTGAGCGAGACGTGCGGCATCAGCCGCCGCTCGACCGGCGTGTAATCGTTGGAATACGACCACTCGTGCATGCCCATCTTGCGGCTCTGCAGGTTGACGCCCGGGGGCAGCCGCTCAGCTACCGCCTCACCCTGGCAATGGCGGTGGATCGAGATCGCCGCCTGGTGGCCGTGCTCGACCGCCCAGATGATGTTCTTCGGCCCGAACGCGGCGTCGCCGCCGAAGAACACGCCGGGCCGCGTGGACTGGAACGTGACCTTGTCGATGACCGGGACGTCCCACTTGTCGAACTCGATGCCGAGATCGCGCTCGATCCAGGGGAACGCATTCTCCTGGCCGATGGCGAGGATCACATCGTCCGCCGGCAGGAACTCCTCGCCCACGGTGCGCTCTGCCGTGATGCGGCCCGTGCCGTCGAGGTCGTACTCCATGCGCTCGAACAGCATGCCGCTCAGGCGGCCGTTCTCGGTGACGAAGGCCTTGGGGGAGCGATTGATGACGATCTCGACGCTCTCCTCCTCGGCATCCTCGAGCTCCCACGCCGAGGCCTTGAAGAAGCCGCGCGGCTTGCGCGCCATGACCTTGACGCTGTCGGCGCCGAGGCGAAGGCTGGTGCGGCAGCAGTCCATGGCGGTGTTGCCGACGCCGATGATGAGGACGCGCTTGCCGATGCGCTCGATGTGGCCGAAGGCCACCGACTCGAGCCAGGCGATACCGATGTGCACGTTGGCCGCGGCCGCCTCGCGCCCGGGGAGCTTGAGCTCCTTGCCCTTCGGCGCACCGGAGCCGACGAACACCGCGTCGAATCCGCCCGCAAGCAGCTGCCTGAGGCTCGCCACCGGAGTGTTGAGCTTAAGGTCCATCCCCATCCCGGTGATCATCTCGATCTCCTCGTTGAGCACCGTGGCGGGCAGGCGGAACGAGGGGATGTTGGTCCGCATGAGCCCGCCGGGCTCGCCGTACTGCTCGAAGATCGTAACTTCGTAGCCGAGCGGCATCAGGTCATTGGCCACGGTGAGCGAGGCACAGCCCGCGCCGATGCAGGCGATCCGCTTGCCGTTCTTGACCTTCGGCACCGGCGGCAGGAGGCTCTCGACCTCGCCGCGATGGTCGGCCGCCACGCGCTTCAGGCGGCAGATTGCCACCGGCTTCTGCTCGATGCGCCCGCGCCGGCAGGCAGGCTCGCACGGCCGGTCGCACACCCGGCCGAGGATCCCGGGGAAGACGTTCGAATGCCGGTTCACCATGTAGGCGTCGGTGAAGCGGCCCTGGGCGATCAGCCGGATGTACTCGGGGACATCGGTATGGGCCGGACAGGCCCACTGGCAATCCACAACTCGATGGTAATAGTCGGGATGGGAGGTGTCGGTAGGTTCCATTCACTCACTCGGGCTCGAGCTGCCCTCACTGCCGGTGCGGGACGCAAAGTATAGGGGCGTCCCGCGGATTGTCATCGTCGTTAATGTGCCGCCGACGGGGCCTGAATCGCAGTTCCGCACTGCAAAGCGGTTTCTGCAGCGGGATTGTTGCAGTGCAGCATCACGACCCGGACCGCGCCTGCCTATACTCGCGCCATCATGACCGAGCCCATCGCCACCGAGATCCGGCTGCGCCGCAGCTCACGCGTGCTCGCGGTGAGCTTCGACGATGGCAGCCGCTTCGAGTTGCCGTTCGAATACCTGCGCGTGCACTCCCCGTCCGCCGAGGTGAAGGGCCACGGCCCCGGGCAGGAGGTGCTGGTGCTCGGCAAGGAGAACGTCGGCATCACCGCCATCGAGCCGATCGGACAGTACGCGGTGAAGCTCGTGTTCGACGACGGCCACGACACGGGACTTTATACGTGGAAATACCTGCACGAGCTCGGGCGCGAGCGCGCGCGTTACTGGGCGCGCTATCAGGAGCGGCGCGCGCGCGCGCCGCGATGAGTGCACGGCAGGCGGCACGGCGCCGCGTAGAAAGAAAACGGGCCGGACATTGCTGCCCGGCCCGCACTTTGCAAGACCCCCCTGAACGGTCGCGATTCTAGCGCATCGGGGAAGGGAAGATGCAAGCCTCCTCGAGCGATAGTGTTAACTGCGATCGACTAGAATGTGTCTCAACTTTCGAGCTCGCGTGAACGATGCCGCAAGAGCGCTCCACCGATTTCGGCTTCCAGCGTGTGCCGTATGGCGAGAAGGCGCGCCGCGTGCGTGCCGTGTTCGACTCGGTCGCCGATCGCTATGACCTGATGAACGATCTGATGTCCGCGGGCACGCATCGTCTGTGGAAGCGCTTCACGCTCTCGCTCGCCAACCTGCACGCCGGACAGTGCGCGCTCGATGTGGCCGGCGGCAGCGGTGATCTCGCGCTCGGGCTCGCGCGGCAAGTGGGTGAGCGCGGCCGCGTGGTGCTCACCGACATCAACGCCGCGATGCTCGCGCGCGGCCGTGACCGGCTGATCGATGCGGGTTGCGCCGGCAACCTCGAGTGCGTACAGGCCAACGCCGAGCGGCTGCCGTTCGCCGACGGCAGCTTCGACTGCATCACCATCGGCTTCGGGCTGCGCAACGTCACCGACAAGCCCGCAGCGCTCGCCTCCATGCGCCGCGCCCTCAAGCCCGGCGGGCAGCTGCTGATCCTCGAGTTCTCGCACCCGCGGCTCGGCGCGCTGCAGCCGCTCTATGAAGCCTATTCGCTGCGCGTGCTGCCGCTCCTCGGGCGCCTCATTGCCGGCGATGCGGCCAGCTATCGCTACCTCGCCGAGTCGATCCGCGTGCACCCCGACCAGGATAGGCTCATCGGCATGATGGCTGAGGCGGGGCTCGAGGGCTGCCGCTATCACAATCTCTCCGGCGGCATCGTCGCGGTACATCGCGGCTATCGCTACTGAGCGTGCTGACCCAGGTCCTCGGCAATCTCCTGAGCCGCGGCCTGCCGCGCTCGCTGCGTGCGCGGCAGCTGTGCGCGGAGCTCGCCGGCCGGAGCCTGGCGCTGGAGGTGAGCGGCTTCGGCACGCTGCGCATCGAGTCAACGGGCGCAACCCTCAGCGTGACGGCGGGCGGCGCGCAAGCCGATGCCCACGTGAGCGTCGGGCCGCTCGGCCTCTTGAAGCTTGCGGGCGATGGCGCGCAGCAGGCTGTGCAGCGCGGCGCCGCCGCCGTCAGCGGCGATGCCGAGGTGGCCGCGCGGTTCCGCGAGCTGCTGCAACTGCTGAGACCCGATGCCGAGGAGGAGCTGTCGCTCGTCGTCGGGGACGTGCCGGCGCATCAGCTCGGCCGTCTGGCGCGCACGCTCGTAAGCCTCATGCGCCGCACCGTCGATACCGCCTGGCGCAGCAGCGCCGACTACCTGGCGCACGAGCGCGCGGATCTCGTGCCACGGCGCGAGGGCGAGCCGTTCCTGCGCGCGGTCGATGCGCTGCGCGAGGACGTCGACCGCGCCGCAGCGCGCCTCGAGCAGCTTGGGCGCAGCCGGGCGGCAGGCGGAACTCCTACCCCGTGAAGCCGCGCGTCCTGCTGCGGCTGCTCGAGATCCAGCGGGTGCTGCTCAAGCACGGCCTGGACGATTACGTCCGCGCGACTCATCTATATAGGCCACTGCGGTTCGTCCTGTACTGCTCGCCGGGCGTGTGGCTCGAGCGGCGCCGCGGCGGCGCGCGCGGCGAGCGGCTGCGGCTCGCACTGCAAGAGCTCGGGCCGATTTTCGTCAAGTTCGGCCAGGCGGTCTCGACGCGCCGCGACCTGCTGCCGAGCGACATCGCCGATGAGCTCGCCAAGCTCCAGGACCGCGTACCGCCCTTCCCCGGGAGCGTGGCGCGCGCGCGCATCGAGGCGAGCTACGGCCGGCCGGTCGCCGCCGTGTTCGCCGCCTTCGACGAGACGCCGCTCGCCGCCGCTTCCATCGCGCAGGTGCACGCGGCGCGCCTGCCGGGGGGCGAGGAAGTCGTGGTCAAGGTGCTGCGGCCCGGTATGCGCGAGATCATCGAGCGCGACCTCGAGGTGCTGCACGCGCTCGCCGAGCTCGCGCAGCGCTACTGGAGCGAGGGGCGGCGGCTGCGGCCGCGGGAGCTGGTGGCCGAATACCACAAGACGGTGCTCGATGAGCTCGACCTGATGCGCGAGGCCGCCAACGCCGCGCAGCTGAAGCGCAACTTCGCCGGCTCCGATCTGCTGTACGTACCCGAGGTGTACTGGGACTACTGCCGCAACGACGTCATGGTCATGGAGCGCATCCACGGCGTGCCGATCAGCGACCTCGCAACGCTCAAGGCCGCCGGCACCGATATCGCGCGGCTCGCCGAGAATGGCGTGCGCATCTTCTTCACGCAGGTGTTCCGCCACAACTTCTTCCACGCGGACATGCACCCGGGGAACATCTTCGTGATGATTGACGACCCCAGGCAGCCGCGCTACGCAGCGGTGGACTTCGGCATCGTCGGCACACTCGATCCGCGCGATCAGCACTATCTCGCCGAGAACTTCCTCGCGGTGTTCGACCGCGATTACCGTCGCGTGGCGCAGCTGCACCTCGAGTCCGGCTGGGTGCCCCCGGGAGCACGCATCGACGAGATGGAGTCCGCGGTGCGCACCGTCTGCGAGCCGATCTTCGACCGGCCGCTGAAGGACATCTCCTTCGGCCGCATCCTGCTGCGCCTGTTCGAGATCTCGCGCCGCTTTGACATGCAGATCCAGCCGCAGCTGCTGCTGCTGCAGAAGACGCTGCTCAACGTCGAGGGCTTAGGCAGGGAGCTCTACCCGGAGCTCGACATCTGGAGCACCGCGAGCCCGATCCTGCGCGAGTGGATGCGCGAGCGTGCCAGTCTCGGCGCCCTGCTGCGCAGCCTGCGCTCGCAGGCCCCGGAGCTCATCGAGGCGGCGCGGGCGCTGCCGGGCCTCTTGGCAGCGCGCCTGCGCGGTGAGCAGCGCGCGGCGCCGCCGCCCGAGCGCGCCTCGGAAAAGCTGCACGCTGAACTGCGCGCCGAGCTGCGCGAGGAGCTGCGCGCCGAGCGTCGCGCACGCGATATTGTCACGGTGGGCGCGGCGCTATTACTCGGCGGCCTGGTGTGGCTCGCGGTCAACGGCGGCGGTGGCTGGCCCGGGTGGCTGCTGGCCGGCACGGGCGCCGTCGCCGCCTTCGCCGGCTTAAGGCGTTAGGTGCAGAAAAACCTCACCGAGGGGGCGATCCCCGGACTGCTGTTCGGGTTCGCGCTGCCGATTCTGTTCGCCAACGTGCTGCAGTCGCTGAATGGCTCGGTGAACTCCATCTGGGTCGGCCGCTTCCTCGGCGAGGCGGCGCTCACCGCGACCTCCAACGCCAATACGGTGATGTTCCTCTTGATCGGCGCCGCGTTCGGCGTGGCGCTCGCGGCCACCATCCTCGTCGGCCAGTGCATCGGCGCCAACAACATTCCCGAAACCAAGCGCGTGGTCGGCACCAGCGCCACCTTCTTTACCGCCATCTCGGTGGCGATGGCAGTCGCGGGACTCGTGCTGTGCCGCCCGCTGCTCATCGCGATGAGCACGCCGGCGGCGTCGCTCGATCTCGCCGTGGCCTACATGCGGGTGATCTTCCTCGCCCTGCCGTTCCTCTACCTGTACGCGTTCGTCGGCGCGATGCTGCGCGGCGCGGGCGACTCGAAGACGCCGTTCTACTTCATGCTGATGTCGGTCGGGCTCGACATCGCGCTGAATCCGGTATTCATCTTCGGCGTGGGTCCGATCCCGCGCCTGGGCATAGCCGGCTCGGCGCTCGCCACCTTCGTCGCCCAGGCGGTGAGCCTGACCGCGCTCATCCGCCACCTCTACCGGCGGCGGCACCTGCTGGTGCTGCACAAGGACGAGCTCGCGCTGCTCAAGGTTAACTGGAGCGTGGTGGCAACGCTGGTGAGAAAGGGCGTGCCCATGAGCGCGCAGATGCTGGTGCTGTCCTTGAGCGGCGTGCTGATGATCACGCTCGTCAACCGTTTCGGGGTCGACACCACGGCGGCCTTCGGCGCCGCTCTGCAGCTATGGAACTACATTCAGATGCCGGCGTTCGCGGTGGCAATGGCGATGTCGGCCATGACGGCGCAGAACGTCGGCGCCGGCAAGTGGCCGCGCGTGCACAGCATCGCCCGCTGGGGCGTGCTCTATAACGTGGTGCTCACCGGCTCCATCGCCGCCACCATGGAGCTGCTGGATGCGCCGCTGTTCGCGCTGTTCCTGCCCGCGGGGTCGCCGGCACGCACCATCGCCTCGCACCTGAATCACGTGGTGACCGGCTCATTCGTGTTCTTCGGCGTGGCGGTCGCGCTGTTCGGTGTGGTGCGCGCCACCGGCGCGGTCATCGCGCCGCTCGTGATCCTCACCATCACGCTGCTCGCGGTGCGCTTCCCGGTCGCGGAGCTATATCTCAGCCGCTATGGAGCGGATGCCGTGTGGTGGAGCTTCCCGGTGTCCTCGGCCATCACGGCACTCCTCGCGCTGCTCTACTACAAGTACGGTGGCTGGCGCCGTGCGCACATGCTGCCGGCCAATGCCCTGCAGGCTTGAGGCGGGGGCGTCGGTCTCAGTTTCGATGAAGATTACAATTTAGGTCAGCTTCATAGAAAACTAGAAAATAAGCATAGCCTCAAGCGCGTTGCGAACCAACGGTTGTTAGAGCGCAAGCCGCTTCACCATCGGTATGCCCGCGACCAGCCCGAACATTTGCTTGGGAGCCCCAATCGCCGTATAGCCGCGCTCCTGATAGAAGCGCTTTGCCGTGATCGTGCTCGAGAGACGAATCTCTGCCAAGCGCCGATTCTGCGCTTCACTTTCCAGCGCCACGAGCATTGCGGCGCTTACGCCTTGAAACCGCGCTCCGGGATCGACGTAACAAAGCAGCACCTCACCCTCGGCGCTCATCGCGGCGGAGCCGGAGACGACCCCATCAATGCATGCCACCACGCAACAGAGCTTCGGTGATCCGAACCAGGTGCGCACGGTCGGAATGGTCTTGTTCTTTAACCATAGTTCCAAGCTCTCTGAATCATTTTGGTGGTCTTGCACGCAGAGTTGCGAGATCGATCGCCGCAGAACGTCGGTGACGACCGCTGCATCTTCGACGCAGGCCAAACGAACGACGACGCCCACCGCATGCGCTCTAACGGTGCCGTTCAGGGGCCGTACAGAAGCGCCGGATGAGCGCCGCGGGCGCACACTGTCTTGCAGCGCCCGCGGAGCCAAACAGATCACGCCTCACGGACCCCTCCAACGATTGTTAGAGGTCAGCCCCATGGTGTTTCGCATATGTGTCTAGGAGACTTCGAATCATCTTCTGGTACGGAACCTTTGAAAGGGCGGCGTGGCGCTTGAAAAAATCGACGCTGCGCTTGCTCAAAGAGATGGTGACCTTCACATCGTCATCGCGCAGTACCAGCTGGGGGGTGGCAAGAAATCTTTGACGACTTCGAGCCGTCCCAGTGGTTCATCTCGGTACTTTTGAATGCGCTTCATAGATCTTCTTTCCTCGGCGCCAAGTAGCTGGCACCAATAATCCGAATCAGGTCACCGCGGTAGGTGAAGCGTACGGTGAGGATGCCACCGCCAGTCTCTCCGTATGGGTCTTCCGCCATACGTTTGTATGGGCACAAGAAGCTGACCTCTAAGAGCAATCAGCGGCACAGCAGGACCTAAAGCGCCTGAGCGGTCTCCACCGCGGTGCGCGGCTCGATCCACAGCGCCCGCGCCCGGCCGACCAGGTCGCCGTTGCCGTCGTAGAGCGCCGTGCCCGCCTCGTGCTTGCGCCCGGCGGCGCCGATCTGCCATCCCACCACTGTGCACGACTCGCCGATGCGGACCCGCCGGTCGATGTGGGCGGTGAATTCCGCCAGCAGCATCATGCGGTCATCGGGAGCGACCGCGTAGTAGCCGGGACAGTCGAGAGCAGCCGACATGAATTCGGGCCGCACTTTGCCATCGCCCGCATCGAGGGAGGCATCCGGAACCCAGGGCGCCGCGACCAGGCCGCGCTCGGCAATCGCTCCGGCAAAGATCCGCATGCCATCACCGCGGACCCGGTGAGTCCCGCACACGAAGCAGGTCGGGAAACGGTGATAGCGGAAGCCGGCGTAGTGGCGCGAGGCTTCCACCGCCTCGAGATAATCGGGCACCGGCTTGACCTCCAGGTCGAGCTGCGCGGGGCGTGCCTCGCCCACCGGCTCGCTCCCGTCCAGCACCCGCAGGCCGCCCCCCTCGAGCTCCTCCACGGTGAGCTCGCGGTCGAGTGGCGGGGGCTTCAAAAGGCGCACTGTCACGGTGCGCGTGGCGAGTGCCGCCACGCTGCCGGCGAAATAGCCGCCATTGGACGAAGTCGGCGGCCCACAGAAACGCGCCGCGATGGTTAGGGTCTTCATCGCCGCCGCAGGATGGGCGCTCCCTCGGTGGTAAGCAAATGCGGCCCCGGCGTCAGCGCTGGCGCAACGTCCGCAGCCACGCGGCCGGATCCGCGCCGCGCTCGAGCACTTCGATAAGCGCTGAGCCCACGACTACCCCGTCCACGTGCCCGGCAAGTCGCGCCACCTGCTCGCGGCTGCGGATGCCGAAGCCGGCACATACCGGAATCGGCGCGGCCGCGCGGACTCGATCGAGGTATCCGAGGACCTCATCCGGCACCGCGACGTTCTTGCCGGTAGTGCCCGTCATGGTGACGGCGTACACGAAGCCCTGACTGGCGGCGCACAGCTGCCCGAGGCGCTTGGGCTGCGTCACGGGCGTCACCATCTGCACCAGCGCCAACTGCTCGGCATCGAGCGCCGCGGAGAGCGCGCTGCTCTCATCGAGCGGCAGATCCGGCACGATGAATCCGGCGACGCCGGCGCGCGCGGCGGCCGGCACCAGCCGCTCGATGCCGAACGCCAGCAATGGGTTGAGATAGCTCATGAGCAGGAGCGGCGCCCCGATCTCCCCCAGACCCTCGAGCGCCGACAGGATCCACTTGAGGCTCACGCCCTGGGCGAGCGCGGCGAGGCTCGCGCGCTGGATGGTGACGCCGTCGGCCATCGGGTCGGTGAACGGTACGCCGATCTCGACCACGTCCGCGACGGCGGCGACGGCGCGCACGTGCGCGAGAAAGTCATCGCGCCTGGGAAAGCCGGCGGTCAGATAGGCGACCAGCGCGGGCTCGCCGTGCGCGGCGGCGGCGCGGATCGCCTCGCTGATGCGCTGCCGCGGGCTCATGGCTGCTGCGGCCCGACGAGCATCCTCAGGAGCGTCGTCATGTCCTTGTCGCCGCGTCCCGAGAGGCACACCAGCACGGTGCCGCCGGGATGCGCCCGCGCCCAGCGCTCGGCGCCCGCGATGGCGTGCGCGCTCTCGATCGCCGGCAGGATGCCCTCGGATTCGCTCAGCGCGCGCACCGCGGCGAGCGCTTCCTCGTCGCCCACCGCCTGGTAGCTCACCCGGCCGGTCGCAGCAAGCAGTGCGTGCTCGGGGCCGACTCCGGGGTAATCGAGCCCCGCGGACACGGAATGCGTCTCCTGGATCTGGCCGTCCTCGTCCTGCAGCAGCATCGAATAGGTGCCGTGCAGCACGCCGGGGCGGCCGTAGGCGAGGGTTGCCGCGTTGTCACCGAGCGCGGCTCCTCGCCCACCCGCCTCGATGCCGATGATCTCGACCGCCGAGTCCGCGACGAACGCGTGGAAGGCGCCGATCGAGTTGGAGCCACCGCCGACACAGGCGATGAGCGCATCCGGGAGACGTCCGCTCGCCGCCAGCAGCTGCGCGCGCGCTTCGCGGCCGATGACGGCCTGGAGCTCGCGCACCAGATAGGGGTAGGGGTGCGGGCCGACGACCGAGCCGAGGAGGTAGTAGGTGTCGAGCGGATCCGACACCCAGTCGCGCAGCGCCTCATCGATCGCCGCGCGCAGCGTCTGATCGCCACTGGTGACCGGCACCACCGTCGCGCCGAGCAGGCGCATGCGTCCGACATTCGGCGCCTGGCGTTCCATGTCGATCGAGCCCATGTACACCGTGCAGGGCAGTCCCAGCCGCGCGCACGCCGCGGCGCTCGCCACGCCGTGCTGGCCGGCACCGGTCTCGGCGACCACGCGGCGTGCGTTAAGCCGCCGCGCGAGCAGCGCCTGACCGATGGCGTTGTTGATCTTGTGGGCGCCGGTGTGCGCCAGATCCTCGCGCTTCAGCCAAACAGACGCCCCCCAGCGCTGCGACAGGCGCCGGGCGTGGGTGAGCGCTGTAGGGCGTCCCACCCAGGAGCCGAGCTCAAGCGCGAGCTCATCCTGAAAGTCGCGTGCGTGCAGGTGCCCGCGCACGCCGCGCTCGAGCCGCTCGAGCGCCGGGATCAGCGTCTCGGGAACATAGCGGCCGCCGAACGGACCGAAGCGGCCGCTCGAGTCGGGAAATTTTCCGGCCAGCAACTCGGCGAGCAGCCGGGGCGCATCGGGCAGGACGACACTCATGACTCATCCCTCGGCAAGGTAGCCGCGGCCGCGCGTGCGGCCGCGATGAACTGTTGGATCTTCAGGGGGTTCTTGACTCCGGGTCGCGCCTCGACACCGCTCGAGACATCGACGCCGAAGGGCCGCACCGCAGCGATCGCCGCGGCGACGTTCACCACATCGAGTCCGCCGGCGAGGACCAGCTCGGTGCGCGAGCGCAGGCGGCGGGCTGCCGCCCAGTCGCCCGGGTTCCCGGTGCCGCTCACGGGCCCCTCGAAGAGTATGCGCGCCGGCAAGGGTGCAGGCGGTGACTCGCCCGAGCGTACGACCGGCAGCAGCTCGAGCGTTGTCGGCAGCGTGAGCGTTGCCAGATCGGGCGCGTCGCTCTGCAACACGTCGGGACGGAAGACTTTAAGCATCTCATCGAGTGAGCGCTGTTCGGGATGGTGAGTTACCGCCACACAGCGCAGCCGCCCGCGCACCGGCCGCGCGAGCTGCGCCGCCGCCTGCGGCGTCAGCTGCCGCACTGAGGCCGCAAACACGAAGCCGAGCGCATCGGCGCCGGCCTCCACCGCAGCCGCGAGCGCATCGGGCGTCGTGAGGCCGCAGATCTTGACCCACATGGCCGCTAGCCTGCCCGGCGAGCGGCGCGGCCTGCGGCGATCAGCGCGGCGGCGAGCGCTGCGCCGTCGCCGCCGCGCATGAGGGCGCTGCCGACCAGTGCCAGCGAGTAACCGGCGGCCGCTACCGCGCGCGCATCGGCCGCGGATGTCACGCCGCTCTCCGCGACCCGCGGCACGCGCGCCGGCAGGAGCGGGCTGAGCTCGATGAGACGTGCCGGCACCACCTCGAGAGTCGTGAGGTCGCGGCAGTTGATTCCGGCCAGCAGCACATTCGGTCCGCGATGCGATTCGAGCAGCTCGTGCATGAGCGCGATGTCATCCGCATCGAATGCCTCGAGCAGCACGAAGAGCCCGAGCGAGCGAGCGCACTCGAGCAGCGCCAGGAGCTCTGATTTCGGCAGCATGCGCAGGATGAGGAGCACGCCGCCGGCCCCGGCGAGGCGTGCCTCGTAGAGCTGATACGGATCGACCAGGAAGTCCTTGCGCAGGGCCGGAACGCCCAAGGGCCGCAGCACGTCCGCGGCCGCCGTGAGGTGCTCGAGCGAGCCGTCGAAGCGGCTCGGCTCGGTGAGCACCGAGACGGCGGCGGCCCCCGCGCGCGCATAGCCTGAGACGCGCTCGGCGATGTCCTCGCCGGCGCCGGCGAGTACACCGGCGGCCGGTGAGCGCAGCTTGAGCTCCGCGATCAGATCAAACCGCTCCGGGTGCAGGCGCAGCGGCGGCGGCACAGGCGCCGCACGTGCCGCGGCCTCGAGACTTTGCGCCGAGCGCGCGCCGTGCGCCGCGCGCACCCGGGCGCGGCTGCCCGCCGCCATCTCCTCGAGGAAGGCGCTCACGGTACGCCCCCGGGGGCCCGATTCGCTCCCGGCGACTGCGCGCGCAGCTTCTCGAGCAGCGCGGCGGCGGCGCCGCCGTCGATCGCCGCCGCGGCCCGCTCGATGCCGGCACGCGGCTCCGCGACGACGCCCGCGACCTCCAGGGCGAGCGCCGCACCCAGCAGCAGACAGTCGCGATGCGCGCCGCGATCCGCGCCTTTGAGCACCGCCTCGAGAGCGTGCGCGTTGTGCGCGGCATCGCCCCCGGCGAGGGCCAGCGCACCGCACGGCGCGAGGCCATAGTCCGCCGGCGCGCGCTCGCCCACGGTCACCTGGCCCGCTCGCACGTCGAACAGCGTGAATGGGCCGATCGGCGTCGGCTCATCCCACCCCTCTGCCCCGTGCACGACGAACGCCCGCTCGAGGCTAAGGCCCGCGAGCGTATCGGCCATCAGCCGCGCCACTTCCAGGCTGTAGGCACCGATCAGATGCAGCGGCGGCTGCGCCGGATTCACCAGCGGCCCGAGGATGTTGAACACCGTGCGCACGCCGAGAGCTGCGCGGATCGGGCCGACGCGCGCCGTCGCCGGGTGGTAGTGAGGCGCGAACAGATACGTAAATCCCGTCGCCGCCAGGCAGCGGCCTGCGGCGGCACCGTCGGCTGGGATCGCGGCGCCGAGCGCTTCGAGCACATCGGCGCTGCCGCAGCGGCTCGATACCGAGCGGTTACCGTGCTTGACGACCGGCACGCCGCAGGCGGCGGTGAGGAGCGCCGTGCCGGTCGAGATGTTGAGGCTCCCGGAGGCATCGCCGCCGGTACCGACGATGTCGATGGCCCGCAGATCCGGCCGTATGTCGGGACGGCGCGCGAGGCGGCGCATGGCGAGCGCGAAGCCGCGCACCTCATCGGCCACCACGCCTTTGGTCGAGAGCGCGGCGAGGATCGCGCCCGCCATGGCGGGCGCGAGCCGCTCGTCGGTGAGATGCCCGAGCAGCTCCTCGGCCTGCGGCTGCGTCAGGTCGCGCCGCTCGAGCAGCAGTTGCAGCAGCTCACGCGGCGTCGGCATCGCCGCCTCCCCCGGCTGCAGCGCGCCGGCCCGCTGAGCACTTCAGGAAGTTGCCGAGCAGCTTCGGCCCCTCGGGTGTCAGGATGCTCTCGGGATGGAATTGCACTCCCTCGACCATCAGCGTGCGGTGGCGCACCCCCATGATCTCGCCCTCAGCCGTGCGCGCGCTCACCGCCAGCACCTCGGGCAACGTCTCGGGCTCGGCAATCAGCGAGTGATAGCGGCCGACCTCGCAGGGCTGCGGCAGGCCCGCAAACAGCGTGCGCCCGTCATGACGCACCGCCGAGGTCTTGCCGTGCATCAGCCGCGCGGCGCGCACCACGCGACCACCGAACACCTCGACGATCGACTGGTGTCCGAGACACACGCCGAGTACCGGCACGCGGCCGGCGAAGGCGCGGATCATGTCCATCGATACGCCCGCATCGTAGGGCGTTCCGGGGCCGGGTGAGATGCACAGGTGCGACGGCGCGAGCGCGAGCGCTGCCGTCGGCGTGAGGGCGTCGTTGCGATACACGCTGACCTCGGCTCCCAGCACCAGGAAGGCCTGGACCAGGTTGTAGGTGAAGGAATCGTAGTTGTCGATCAGCAGCAGCCGCGCCCTGGTGCTCACAACCCCTCCTCCGCGAGCTCGAGCGCCCGCACCATGGCGGCGCTCTTGGCGAGCACTTCCTCGTACTCGGTCTGCGGCACGCTGTCGGCGACGATACCGGCGCCGGCCTGGTAGCTGTATTCATCGCCGCGGAACACCAGCGTGCGGATCGTGATGGCGTGGTCCATGTCGCCCCGCGCCCCGAAGTAACCGACCGTACCACCGTACAGGCCGCGGCTCACGGGCTCGAGCTCATCGATGATCTGCATGGCGCGCACCTTGGGCGCCCCGACCAGCGTGCCGGCCGGGAAGGCGGCGGCGAACAGATCAAAAGCATCGCGCCCCGCGGCGAGCTCGCCGTGCACGCCGCTCACCATGTGCATCACGTGGCTGTAGCGCTCGATCGCGCGATACGGTTCGACCGCGACGCTACCCGCCGTGGCCACGCGTCCGAGGTCGTTGCGCGCGAGGTCCACCAGCATCACGTGCTCGGCGTTTTCCTTGGGATCGGCGCGCAGCTCCGCCTCGCGCGCCGCATCGACCTGCGCATCGCCCGAGCGCCGCCGCGTGCCGGCAATCGGCCGCAGCTGCGCGCGCCGCCCGGAGAGCTTCACCAGCGCCTCGGGGGAGGAGCCGACCACCGCCACATCGCCGAGCGCGCAGTAGTACATATAAGGAGAGGGGTTGATGAGGCGCAGCGCGCGGTACGCCTGGAACGGGTCGAGCTCGTGCCGGCCGGCGAAGCGGCTGGCGAGCACCAGCTGGTAGACGTCGCCCGCGGCGATGTACTCCTGGGTGCGGCGCACGCCGGCCATGTAAGCCTCGGGCGTGTAGGCGGCGACGGGCGGCCCGTAGCGCGCCGGCCGGCGGCCGTTGGGGAGCGCCCCATGGAGCGCCCGAATCACCTCACGGCGCAGCGCCCGCCGCTCGTCCTCGTCCCCGGCATGCAGGAGTGCGATGCCGCGCGTCAGGTGATCGAACACCAGCACCGAGCGCGGCGCCACGTAGTGAAGCGTCGGCACCCCGGGAGCGGTGCGCTTGGCCGCCGGCAGCCGCTCGAAGTAACGCACCACGTCATACGCCGCATAGCCCACCAGCCCGCCGGCGAGCGGCACGCCTGCGATGTTGGGTTGCGGCTGCGGAGCGGCGGCGAGCGCGGCGCGCAGTCCCTCAAGCAGCGCCGCGCCGTCGGCCGGCAGCGCGCGGCGCTCGCGGCCGATCGTGAGCGCGGTGTCATCGAGCCGCACCTCCAGCCCGTCGCCGAAGCCGATAAAGGAATAGCGCCCGAGCCGCTCGCCGCCCTCGACGCTCTCCAGCAGAAAGCGCGGCGCGAACGCGGCCAGCTTCATGAACGCCGACACCGGCGTGTCGAGATCACCGGTAATGTCGAAGGCGGTCTGCAAGACTCTCCGCAGCTCCTCTGCAAATTTCACGCGGACAACAAAAAACCCACCCCGGGGTCATCCGGAGATGGGTTTCGGTGCCGTCAGATTCTTTGCGTCGCGAGAAAAAACTAACCGTCAGCCCACTCCGTTATGAAGTGCGCCACCCCCACCGAGTGCTGACGGGCCGGTGCGACATGTTGCCAAGGAGTATCGCCTCGGGCCGCTCGGGGCGTCAAGCCGCTGGCGTTCAGACCCTGTAGACCCCGAGAATGCCCACATGTCCCCGGCGTGGGATCAGATGCGTCCTGCCGACGTGAACGGGCCGCTCGAGCGATCTGTGGCGCGGCGGCGCCTCGCGGTTGTCGCGGCCGTGCTGGGCGCGCTCCTGATCGTGGCCTGTGCTGCGGGGCCATTCCTCAAGAGCCTTACTACCGAGTGGTATGCCGACAGCCGGCCCCTGCTCGGCGTTCCCAATTTTCTGAACGTCGTTTCCAATCTGCCGTTCCTGCTGGTCGGGGTTGCGGGACTTGTGCTGTGCTTGCGGACGCCGCGCACGGCGCCAGCGCTCCCGTCATGGGCCGTGTTCTACGCGGGCATGGTGCTGACCTGCTTCGGCTCGGCCTTCTACCACCTCGCTCCAAGTGACGCCACGATCGTCTGGGATCGGCTGGGAATGGTCGTCGCGTTCGTGGGGCTCGCGGCGGCGGTGATCGCCGAGAGTGCCCGCATCGCGATACCGACCTCGATGCTCGCCGTCGCGCTGCTGTGCGGCGCACTGAGCGTCCTCTGGTGGCGTGCGAGTGGCGATCTGCGGATCTACGCCTGGGTCCAGCTAGCGCCGCTCGCGTGCGCAGCCACCGCGCTCGTGCTCAGATGGCTCCCGCCGCGGCTGGCGCGCCTGCTCGGCGCGAGTCTTGCGCTCTACGTGCTCGCGAAGCTCGCCGAGACCTTCGATGCGCGCGTCTACGAACTCACGGTGCACGCGCTCAGCGGACACACGCTCAAGCACCTGCTGGCCGCGGCATCCGCCGCGGTGCTCCTCCTCTGGCAGTGGCACCGCGGCCCGCAACCGTCATAGTCGCGGGGCCTGCGGCTCAGGCGCCTACCTGAGGCACACCGCCTCGACGTTGTTGCCGTCGGGGTCGAACAGGAACGCCGCGTAGTAGCTGGGGGCGTAGTCCCTGCGCAGGCCGGGTGCGCCGTTGTCCCGGCCGCGACTCTTGAGCCCTTCGCGGTGGAAGGCATCGACCGCGGTGCGGGTGCCGGCGTCAAAGGCAATGTGCACCAGCGAGTGAGCGAGCTTCGCGTCGGCATACAGCCAGAAGGCCGGCGCACCCTCGGGGCCGAACGCTACGGTCGACTCATCGCTGTACGCCACCCCGTGTCCGAGCGGTTGCAGCACCGCCGTGTAGAAACGCACGCTCGCGTCCAGATCCCTGACCTTCAGACCGACGTGGTTGTACATGGCGATTCTCCCGTCCGCGGAACGCGATGATGAACTCTGCCCGCGCGTTTCGCTAGAATGCGCCACCGCAACCGAGAGCAACCCCGTGAGCTTCAAAGAGCTGCTCGAGAGCTGGCGCGCGACGGCGTCTGCCCCCCGTACCGCGCGCACCTTCGCGGTGCACCTGCCGCTCGATGAGGCGGCGCAGCTTGAGGCGCTGGCGGAGATGTTCCCGGGACGCGCGCCCGAGCAGCTGATCACCGAGCTCCTCGGCGCAGCGCTCAAGCAGGTCGCCGCCGCCATGCCTTACGTGGCCGGCAAGCGCGTCATCTCCACCGACGAGCAGGGCGATCCCATCTACGAAGACGTCGGTCCCACCCCACGCTTCCTCGAGCTGACGCACGAGCACCGGGCGCGCCTCGAAGGCGACGGCGGCGAGCGTGCCTCGCGCCGTGCGGCACGGCGGGGGAAAACGGCGCGGCGCGCCGCGAAGCGCAAGGCCCGGGCGCGCAGCGCGCGCTGACGAGCTGCCCCGTGCCCTCCTTCGACGCGGTCTCCGAGCTCAACTCCCACGAGGTGGCGAACGCCGTCGATCAGGCGAATCGCGAGCTCTCGCAGCGCTTTGACTTCAAGGACACCGGCGCCAGCTTCGAGCTCAAGGAATTCACGCTGACACTGCGCGCCCAGGTTGATTTCCAGCTCAAGCAGATGCTCGAGATCGTGAAGCTGCGGCTCGCCAAACGCGGCGTCGATCTGGTGTGCCTCGAGGTGCAGGAGCCGCAGACCACGCTGTCCACGGCGCACCAGGAGGTGCTGCTGCGCCACGGCATCGACGCCGAGACCGGCCGCAAGCTGATTAAGCTCGTCAAGGACTCGAAGCTCAAGGTGCAGGCCAGCCTGCAGGGCGACAAGGTACGCGTGACAGGCAAGCAGCGCGACGAGCTGCAGGCGGCGATCGCGCTGCTGCGCGGCGCCAAGCTCGACCGCGCGCTGCAGTTCAATAACTTCCGGGATTGAGGTTCGCGAGCGCGCGGCACAGCGCCGCGGTGGCCTCGAGCACGCTCGGCCCGAGGCGGCTCAGGCCCTGATCCTCGAATGCCAGCAACCGGCCATGGCGCACCGCGCTCAAGCTGCCGAGGCGACGCCAGTCGTCCAGCCAGGCGGCGCTTTCCCCCGGCGGACCGGCGGCGATGATGATGTCGGGATCGCGGGCGATGACCGCCTCGAGGCTCACCGCCGGCCCCGGCTCGGAGAGATCCGCGAACACGTTGTGCACGCCGCACAGGGTGAGCGCATCGCTCATCAGCTGCCTGCCGCCCACGGTGTAGATCGGACGGTTCCACACCTCGAGCAGCACGCTCGGCTGCGGGCCCGATGCCCGGGAGCCGCCGTACTCACGGTGCAGCGCTGCGAGTTGCGCCTCGATCGAGCGCGCGGTGCTCTCGGCGGCCGCCTGCGTACCGGCCAGCACACCCAGGCGCCGTACGGAGTCGGCGAGCTGCGCCAGGCGCGGCGTCTGCTGGTCGTAGACCGGGATGCCGAGGCGCGCGATCTTCTCGCGCTGCGCGGGGTTGCCGCCACCCGGCCAGGCCACGACCACGTCCGGATGCAGCAGCACGAGACGCTCGAGGTCGATGGCGACCGCATCGCCGATGCGTGCCACCCGCCGCGCTGCGGGCGGCGTATCCGAATACTCGACGGTGCCGACGAGCTGCGCGCCGGCACCGGCTGCGAACAGCATCTCTGCGCCACCCGGTGACAGGCTCACGATCCGCAGCGGCGCGGCGCGCACCGTCAGCGTCCGCCCCGCATCGTCGGTCACCGTGCGCGCGGCGGCGGCGGGGGAGGCGCCGGCGAACGGTGCGTGAACAGCGGCGAGGACGGCGAGCAGGGCAGTGAGCGGGCGGTTGGCGGACACGATGCTGACCTGAAGGGCCTGCGATCATGCCACATCGAGGCAGCAGGCCGGCCGCGGGCCCGGTGAGCCGAGTGGTTGCGATTCGGCGGCGGACCGACTGCCGCGCTACGAACACCGCCCCTAGCATGGCGGCACCGCACTCGGGGAAGGCAGCCATATGCGATCAGTCATCACCCTCATGGTCTTCGCGACGCTTGCGAGCCCCGCCTGGGCCCGCCGCACCGAGGGCGGCGAGCTCAGCATGTTCCGCGCCGACGCGCGCCACAGCGGCCTCTACCCGGGAGCGGGAGTGCCCGAGCTGCACGGCGTGAAATGGAAATTCAAGGCGGCAGGCGCCATCGTGTCGACCCCGGCGCTCGCGCGCGGCACGGTGTACTTCGGCAGCAGCGATCATTTCCTCTACGCGCTCGATGAGCGCAGCGGAGCGCTGCAGTGGAAGTACCAGACGGGGAGCCGCGTCGCTTCCTCCCCAGCGGTGCTGGACGGGCGCGTGTACTTTGGCAGCTACGACGGCAACTTCTACGCACTGGATGGCGCGAGCGGCAAGCTGCTGTGGAAGTTCGCTACCCAGGGCGAGCGGCGCTTCGCCGGCCGACATCTGCACGGCGCCGAGCCGGCCGCCGAGGTAATGCCCGACCCGTTCGACGTGTTCCTGTCATCGCCCGCGATCGTTGCGGATCGCGTGTACTTCGGCAGCGGTGACGGCAACGTCTACGCACTCGAGGCGGCCTCGGGGAAGGTGCGCTGGAGCTTTCACACCGGCAACGTCGTACACGCCTCACCGGCCATCGCCAACGGGCTGCTGTACGTCGGCAGCTGGGACAGCTACTTCTACGCTCTCGATGCCGCGAGCGGTGCGCTGCGCTGGCGGTTCAAGACCGGCGAGGACCCGGCCATCAACAACCAGGTGGGCATCCAGTCCTCCGCGGTGGTCGCGGGCGGCAGCGTCTACTTCGGCTGCCGCGACTCGAAGCTCTACGCGCTCGATGCCACCAGCGGCGCAAAGCGCTGGGCATTCGACAACAAGGGCTCGTGGGTCATCGGCTCGCCGAGCGTGCGCGACGGCAAGCTGTACTTCGCGACCTCCGACTCGGGCCTGGTGCAGGTGCTCGATGCCGCGAGCGGCGCCGCGCTCTACACGCTGAGCTTCAACCACTGGCCGATGTTCTCCTCGCCGGCGCTCGCCGGCCGCTACCTGTACATCGGCTCGCACATGGGGAAGCTGCTGGCGATCGATCTCGAGAAACGCAGCGCCGCCTGGGAGTTCGTTACCGACGGGGCACACGCCAACGCCGCCGCCCTGACGCGCGCCGACGGCACGCCGAACTACGGAGCGGTGTTCCCGGATTTCTTCTACGACAACCTCGTCATCGGCACCGCCCGCATGATGAGCGTCGGCGCGGTGCTGTCCTCGCCGGTCATCGCCGGCGACACCATCTACTTCGGCAGCACGGACGGCACCCTGTACGCGATCGGCTAGGCAGCGCGCGGCTCCGCGCGCTGCGCTTCACCGCCCGTGGTCTCGAGCACGCGCGCCACGGCATGCACGGTGGCGGCGATGCGCACCGCGCTGTGCACCGCCTCGCGCTCGAGCCCGTGCGCGCGCAGCTGCCGCTCGTGCGCGGCGACACAGCTGCCGCAGCCGTTGATCGCCGACACCGCGAGCGACAGCAGCTCGAAGTCTGCCTTCGCAATCCCGGGATTGCCGACCACGCTCATGCGCAGCCGCGCCGGCAGCTTGGCGTACTCCGGATCCTCGACCAGGTGCAGGAAGCGGTAGTAGACGTTGTTCATCCCCATGATCGCGGCCGCCGCGTGCGCGGCGGTGACGTGGGCGGCATCCAGGCGCTGCGCGGCGAGCACGCCGAGTGCGCGGCTGAAGGCCGGGTTGCGCGAGGCGAGCGCGGCGGCGAGTGCCACCGCCCAGATCTGTCGCTCATCGAGCCCCGGCGCCCCGGCCGGCGTGAGCACCGTGCCGAGGTTGAGCTGCAGGTCGCGCGCATAGGCCGGCAGACTGTCGCGGATCGTGTCAAGCGTGGTCATACGAAGACTCCATAAAAAATACTTCGGTTACTCAGGCGACCTGCAGGGTCTCCTCGCCCTTCTGCCAGTTGCACGGGCACAGCTCATCGGTCTGCAAGGCATCGAGCACGCGCAGCACCTCCTCGGGGTTGCGGCCGACGCTCAGGTCCGTGACGTACACGAAGCGGATCACGCCTTCGGGGTCGACGATGTAGGTGGCGCGCTGCGCCACGCCCGCCTGCGGGTCGAGAATGCCGAGCGCCGTCGACAGCTCGCGCTTGAGGTCCGAGAGCATCGGGAACGGCAGCTCCTTAAGCTCGTCCTTGTCGCGCCGCCAGGCGAGATGCACGAACTCGCTGTCGATGCTGACGCCGAACAGCTGGGCATCGCGGGCGCGGAACTCGCGCTCCAGCGTGCCGAATGCGGCGATCTCGGTGGGACAGACGAAGGTGAAGTCCTTGGGCCAGAAGAACAGCACCTGCCACTTGCCGGCCGAGCTGTCATTGGTGAAGGGCCTGAAGGCCGAGCGCGGGTCGCTCGAGACGACGCCGGTGAGGGCGAACTGGGGAAAACGCTGACCGATACCTAACATGCTGTAACACTCCTTGATGACGTGGCGCCATCCTGGAGCACCGATCGCCATTAATCCAATCGATTGATTTGATAATCCCGATAGATCCTGTATATCTGGCCAATGGAACTCAAACTCAAGGACCTGCGCTACCTGGTGGCGGTCGCCGAGCAGCGGCATTTCGGGCGCGCCGCGGCGCGCTGCTTCGTCAGCCAGCCGACGCTCTCGGCGCAGCTGAAGAAGCTCGAGGCGGACCTCGGCGTGCAGCTCATCGAGCGCGCCCCGCACAACGTCTCGCTCACCGCGGCCGGCGAGCAGATCGTGGCGCGTGCCCGGCGCATCATCGAGGCAAGCGATGAGGTGGTGGCGCTCGCCGCCAGTCAGCGTGATCCGCTCGCCGGGCGGCTGCGCGTCGCGTTGCTGCCGACGATCGGGCCGTATCTGCTGCCGCACGTGATGCGCCCGATCCGCAAGGCGCTGCCGCGCCTCGAGCTGCAGCTCTACGAGCAGCAGACGGCGCCGCTGCTTGCGAAGCTGCACGCCGGCGAGCTCGATGTGGGGATCCTGGCGCTGCCGGTCGAGCTCGCCGGGCTCGAGGCGCGCGAGCTGTACCGCGAGGCATTCGTGGTGGCGCTGCCGGACAAGCACCCGCTGGCGAAGCGCGCCACGCTGCGCGTCGCCGATCTCGAGGGCGAACGGCTGTTGCTGCTCGAGGAGGGCCATTGCCTGCGCGACCAGGCGCTCGAGGTATGCGGCCGCCCTGAGGGCGCCGACAGCCAGGAGTTTCGCGCCACGAGCCTCGAGACCCTGCGGCAGATGGTGGCGGCCGGCGCCGGCGTGACGCTGCTGCCCGAGCTCGCGAGTCGCGGCGCCTATGGCGGCGCGCGCGGCATCGAGGTGCGCGCCTTCGCGCGGCCCGCACCGGTGCGGCACGTGGGCGCGGTGTGGCGCCGCGCGAGCGCACGGCGCGCGGCGATCGCAGCGCTGACCCGGGTCATCGCCGAGCAGCTGCGATGAGCACAGCGGTGCAGCCACCCGAGCCGGTCACTGCGACGGCGCGCGACGGCCGGCGGCTCGCCGGGCTGTTCGTGGCCGCGAGCGCGCCGCGCGGCGCGCTGGTGGTGAACGGCGCCACGGGCTTTCCGCGCGGGTTCTACCTCAAATTCGCAGGCTACGCGGCGCAGCGCGGCTATCACGCGCTGGTCTACGACTATCGGGGCATGGGTGCCTCGGCCATCGGCCCGGTGGCCCGCGAGGGCGCGCGCATGAGCGAATGGGGACTGCTCGACATGCCGGCGGCGCTCGCGTGGCTTCAAGCGCGCTGCCCTGCGCTGCCGCTCCTTACCGTCGGCCACAGCGTCGGCGGGCAGCTGATCGGCTGCATGCCAAACCAGGCGTGCGCCCGCGCGCACCTCATGATCGCGACCTCGACCGGCTACTGGCGCTGGCAGCACGCCCCATTCCGCTACCAGGCGCTCGCCTTCTGGAAGCTGTACGGTCCCCTCGAGCTGCGCCTGCGCGGCTACGTGCCGCGCGGGATGCTGTGGCGCGGCGACTCGCTGCCGCGCGCTGTGTTCCTGGAATGGCGCTCGTGGTGCCTGCGGCCGGAGCATTTCATCCCGGATCTCACCGGCGCCGGGAGCGAGTTCACCGCGGTGCGTGCGCCGCTGCTGTCGTGGAGCTTCACGGACGACCCGATCGCCACTCCCACCGCGGTCGAGGCGCTACTCGCGCTCTATCCGCACGCGCGCATCGAGCGACGCCGGACCGCGCCCGCCGAGCTCGGCGTGCGGACCATCGGCCATCACGGTTTCTTCGCCGAGCATCATCGCGACTCGCTGTGGCGCGCGGCGCTCGACTGGAGCGATGCCCGCTGCGCGGAGCCGGCCGCTCCAGCCTGAGGCGCGCTGGCCGGTGCGCTGTGCGCAGCGCGCGCGAGCGCGATGGCGCCGAGCACGATGGCGCCGCCGGCCAGCTGCACCGGCTGCAGCCGCTCCCCCAGCAGCAGCCAGGCGTACACCAGCGCGCCGAGCACCTGCAGGTACAGGCCGAGCGAGCCGAGGGTCGCGCGCAGGTGGGCGAGCGCGTAGGCAATCAGGCCCTGGCCGAGCGCCTGCGCGGACAGCGCCAGCCCGAGCAGCAGCAGCCAGCCGCGGCCGCTCACCGGCAGAAACCGCTCCCCCAGCAGAAACGGCAGCGGCAACAGCAGCGCGCTGTAGATGAGAGTGCTGGCAAACATGACGGCGCCGGTGCCGTGGCGGCCGCGCAGCCGCGCCACCACCATAATGTAGGCGGCATAGAACCAGGCGGCAGCGAGCGCCAGGGCATCGCCGCCAAGATTGTGGCCGCCGGCGGACAGTTTAGGAGCCACGGTGAGCAGCAGCCCACCGAAGGCGAGCAGCGTCGCCAGCAGGAAAGCGAGCCGCGGCCGCTCGCCCCACACGGCCCAGGCGAGAATCGACACCACGATCGGCGCGGTATTCGCTTCCAGAGTGGCGACCGCGACGGACGTGCGGGTGAGCGACAGGTGGTAGAGCGCGATGTCGGCGGCGAACAACAGGCCGGCCCAGAAAAACCCGGGATCGAGCCGCGCGGCGGGTGCCCTGGCGAGCGGTGTACGGCGCTCGAGCAGAGCCCAGAGAGCGAGCGGCGGCAGCGCCAGCGCGCCGCGCCAGAAGGCGCTCGCCACGGGGCCGGTTTCCGAGACGCGCACGAAGATGCCGGAGCTGCCGAGCGCGAGTGCGCCGGCCAACAGTGCCAGCAGTGCGGTGAGTTCCGGGCGTGCGGGCTTCGTCATGGCTCGGTGGCGCGGATCATAGTCGGTCGCACGCAGACCCGTCTGGCATAATTGCGCCGGTGCGCATCGCGACTCTCATCGCGCTTCTCGCCTGTGCGGTACCCGCGTGGGGGGCCGACGCGCCACCCGTGGCGCTCACCGTCACCGACGCCTGGGTGCGCGCCACACCCGGCAGCGTCGTGGCCGCGGCGTACCTGACGCTGCACAACGGCGGGCGCACGCCGCTGCGCATCCTCGGCGTGCGCTCGCCGCTTGCCGGCCACGTGATGATCCACGAGACGCAGCTCGTCAACGGCCTGTCGGTCATGCGCGCGCACGAGCCGCTCGATATCCCGCCCGGACAGAGCGTGCGGCTCGCCCCGGGCGGGCTGCATGTGATGCTGGACAATCTCGCGCATCCCCTCGCCCCCGGCGATGCGGTGCCACTCGAGCTGCTGCTCGAGGGCGGCGCCCGGGTGACGGTGAGCGCGCGCGTGCGGCCGCTGAACTCCGAGTGAGCGCCCCGGACTCCGGGCGTGATCACGTCACGCCCTACGATCGCTTCGCGTGGAGTGATACGCAGGTCGAGGAATGGCTCATCGAGGGTGCGCACCGCGACGAGCTCGGGGCGTACTTCGGCATCGGCGAATACCGCGCCCTCAGCTACCTCGCGCGGCGCGCACAGCGTGCCCGCCCGGCAGCCGGCGCGCCGCGGGTGCTGATCGTGCCCGGCATCATGGGCTCGCAGCTCGGGCTGCGCCGCCCCGCGCCACTCCCCGACGACATCGTGTGGCTCGACCCGATCGATATCCTGCAGGGACGGCTCGCGGTGCTGCGCATCGGCGCCGGCGCGCCGGTCGTGGCGCTCGGCGCGGTGCTCTACTCGCACCTGCGGCTGAAGCTGGCGTTGCGCGCGCGCGGCTTCGCGGCGCAGCTGCACGACTATGACTGGCGGCTGTCGGTCGCCGAGCTCGGGCGCGCGCTCGCTGAGCGCCTGGCGAGCTCCGGCGCCACCGCGGTGGTCGCGCACAGCATGGGCGGGCTGGTGGCGCGGGCAGCGCTCGCGCAACCCGGCGCCGAGCGCATCGAGCGGCTGATCCTGCTCGGTACGCCCAACACCGGCTCGTTCGCGGCGGTGCAGGCGCTGCGCGGTACCTACGCCGTGGTGCGCAAGGTCGCGCGGCTCGCCGCGCAGCCCTCCGCCGAGGCGCTCGCCGGCGAGGTGTTCAGCAGCTTTCCCAGCCTGTACGACCTGCTGCCCGGGCCGGAGTTGAGCGGCCGCCTCGATCTGCTCGATGCCGCGGCGTGGCCGCGATCCGGGCCGCAGCCGCGCGCGGTGCTGCTCGATGAGGCGCGCGCCCTGCGGCCTCTGCTGGCACCGCCCGATGCGCGCTTCGCCGCAATCGTCGGCGTGGGACAGGAGACGGTCACGGCGGTTGCGCGCCGCCGCGAGGAGTTCGTGTACACCGTGACGCGTCACGGCGATGGCACCGTGCCGGCGGCAAGCGCGGCGCTCGCCGGCACGCCGTGCCTGTACGCGCGCGTGGCGCACAGCGATCTGACACGCGATCCGCTCGTGGCGGCGGCGGTCGTCGATCTCCTCGAGCGCGGCCACACCAGACGGCTGCCGGCGCGCTGGAGGAGTGCCAGCCGCGCCGCGGCCCGGGTGAGCGATGCGAAATTGCGCGCCACGCACGCTGCCAAGGTCGACTGGGCAGCGCTCTCGCCCAAGGAACGGCGCGAGTTCCTGCAGAGCCTGAATGAGCCGCCGCACTATCGGCTGCGCGTGCCGGCGGGGCGCGAGCGAGGCAGCGCGCAGCGAACGCGCCGGCGCTGAGGCGGGGGGCGCGCGGCCGCCTAGTGCAGCGCCGTGGCGATCAGCTCGCGCTGCCGCGCGTCCGGCAGCCGCCCGCGGCCAGCCGCGAGGTTGTCCCTGAGGTGCTCGAGCTTGGCGGTTGCCGGGATGATGCAGGTGACCGCCGGGTGGGAGGCGATGAACTTGAGGATCAGCTGCCCCCAGCTGCCGGCGTCGATGTCCGCGGCCCAGGGCGGCAGCGGCTTGCCGCGCGTGCGGGCAAAGAGCTCGCCGTCCTCGAACGGCCGGTTGACGAGCACCGCGACGCCCCGCTCGGCGGCGAGCGGCAGCAGGCTGCGCTCGGCTGCGCGGGTCAGCGGCGAATAGTTGAGCTGCACGAAATCGAGCTTCTCGCGGCGCACGACGCGCTCGAGCTCCGCCTGCGCGCTCACGGTGTAGTGCGTCACGCCGAGGTAGCGCACGCGGCCCGCGGCCTGCCACTCGCGCAGCGTCGCGAGCTGCGTGTCGAGATCGAGCAGGTTGTGCACCTGGATGAGGTCGAGGCGCGGCGTGCCGAGCAGCTGCTCGGAGTGGCTCATCTGCTCGAGGCCGGCACGCGCGCCGCGTGTCCACACCTTGGTGGCGAGGAATGCGTGTGCGCGCATCTCCGGCGTCAGCAGCTCGCCGAGCACCCCTTCGGCGGTGCCATACATGGGCGAGGTATCGATCAGGCGGTTACCGGCGCCAAAGAAAGTCTCGAGCACCTGCCGCAGCGGCTCGCGCTCCGCGGGACTCGTGCCGACCTCGAAGGTCTGCGAGGTGCCGAGGCCGATGACCGGCAGCTGCTCGCCGCTCGAAGGAATTTTGCGCGTGATGATGCCGCCTTCGGCGGCGGTACTGCGGGCAGGTGCGAGTGCGGCAGCAGCCATGAGATTCACTCCTCCGCAGAGCAGCTCGCGGCGATTCATCGGTCGCGGCGCGGCAGTTAAGCCGGCTAACCTCTCAGATGAGCGCGGCGTCGGTGTCGGCGACGCTCGCCCCACCGCTCTCGACGACGCGCGCGAGCGCCGCGGCGATCGGCAGCACCTGCGCGGCGTAAAAACCGGCGGTGCGGATCTTGGCCGTGTAGAACTCAGCATCGCTGCTGCCGCCCTGCGCGGCGGCGATCGCCGCCGACTTCGCGAGCAGCCAGCCGCCGGCGACATATCCGCAGAGCTTCAGATACGGGACCGAAACGGACAGCGCGAGTTCCGGTCGGGTGCCAAGCGCCTTGAGCAACGCGCCGGTCGCGCCGGCGAGCTGCCTCACCGCATCGAGCGCCGCGCGGCGCACCGCCTCGACCGCCGCGCCGCCGCCGAGCGTCTCGAGCTCGCGCTGCATCTCGGCGATGAAGTCAAGCACGGCCGCGCCGCGATCGCGGCCGAGCTTGCGGCCGATGAGATCGTTCGCCTGGATGCCGGTCGTGCCCTCGTAGATGGTCGTGATGCGCACGTCCCGCACGTACTGCGCAGCGCCCGTCTCCTCGATGAATCCCATGCCGCCGTGCACCTGCACGCCGATGGCCGCTACCTCGTTGCCAGTCTCGGTGCACCAGCCCTTGACGATCGGCGTCAGCAGCTCGCCGCGTGCCTGGGCGGCGGCGCGCACCGCGGCGTCGGGACTGGCCGCGGCGAGATCGAGCTGCATCGCGGTGTACAGCGTGAGCGCGCGTGAGGCTTCGGTCTGCGACTTCATCGTGAGCAGCATGCGCTTCACGTCGGGGTGATTGATGATCGGCGCAGCGTTGCCCCGCTGTGCCCCCGGCGGCCGCCCCTGCACGCGCGTGCGCGCCCATTCGGTGGCGCGCTGCAGGGCGCGCTCGCCGACCGAATAGCCCTCGCTCCCGACCGAGAGGCGCGCGCTGTTCATCATGATGAACATGTATTCGAGGCCGCGGCCGGCTTCGCCGATCAGATAGCCGACCGCGCCCGCCTGCTCGCCGAAGGCCAGCACGCAGGTGGGACTCGCGTGGATGCCGAGCTTGCGCTCGATCGACAGGCAGCGTACGTCGTTGCGCTCACCGAGCGAGCCGTCGGCGTTCAGCAGCACCTTCGGCACGATGAACAGCGAGATCCCCTTGACGCCGGCCGGCGCACCCTCGATGCGCCCGAGCACCATGTGGATCGTGTTGGCGGTCAGGTCGTGATCGCCCCAGGTGATGAAGATCTTCTGGCCGAACAGCCGGAAGTGATCTCCGTCGGGAACGGCGCGGGTTCGCACCTGGCCCAGGTCCGAGCCCGCCTGCGCCTCGGTGAGCACCATCGTGCCGCTCCACTCGCCGCTCACCATCTTCGGCAGGTAACGGCGCTTCTGCGCCTCGGAGCCGGTGAGCTCGAGCGCGTGCACCGCGCCATGAGTGAGCATCGGGCCGAGCTTGAAGGCGAGATTTGCCGACCCCCAGAACTCCCCGACCGAATTCACCAGCACGCGCGGCACCGGCTGGCCGCCGAACTGCGGCTCGGAGCCGAGCGCCGGCCAGCCGCCTGCCACGAACTTCTCGTAGGCGGCGCGAAATCCCGGTGCCGTGACCACGCCCTCGGGAGTCCAGCGCGCTCCGCTCTGATCTCCCGGCCGATTGAGCGGATCGAGCACGTCCTGGGCGAAGCGCGCCGCTTCCTCGAGCACCGAGCGGCCGAGCTCGTCGGAGTATTCGGCAAATGCCGGGCAGGCACTGAGTGTGCCCGCATGCAGCAGCTCTTCCAGCACGAAGCGCATTTCGCGCAGTGGCGCACGGTACATGAGCGACAGTGTACCGGGTCTTCAGGCGCGGGCGTCAGCGGCTCCGCCGGCGGCGAGCGCCGGCACGATGTTGGCGGCAAGAAAGTCGACGAACTGCTGCACGCGTGCATCCGACTCGAGGCTCTGCGGATAGAGCGCATACAGCGCGTCCGCCGGCGGCACCGTCCACTCGGGCAGCACCGCCTTCAGACGACCGGTGGCCAGCCCCTGGCGGCAGAGGAACTCCGGCAGCAGTCCGACACCGAGGCCCGCGGCGGTCGCCGCATGCAGCACGGCGGGATCATCGACCGCGAGCTTCGGGGTGAGGGGAACCTCGGCGCGCTGCGCACCGCGTGTGAGCTGCAGCCGATACTCGGGCTGGCCCGCCGCCTCCGGAGTGAGCACGTCGTGCTGGCGCAGATCATCGGGCCGGGCGGGAACGCCGCGCTGCTGCAGGTACGCGGGGGTCGCCGCGAGCAGTGCCGGTGGGGCGCCGAGCAGGCGCCGCGTGAGCGTGTCCTCGGCAGGCGGGCGGGTACGCAGCGCCACCTCCCAGGAGCCGTTGGCGAGCTGCTGCGCATCGAGGGCGACCTCGAGCGGCACCCACGGGAAAGCTTCGAGAAAGCGCGGCACGAGCGGCGAGAGCAGCACGCGACCGTAGGTCGGATCGGCAACCACGCGCAGCGCCCGCCCCTCGGGCGACTGCAGCCGCGCAATCGCGCCGCGCGCGGCGTCACTCTCATCGATCACCCGGCGCGCGTGCGGGTACACGAGCCGGCCGGCGGAGGTGAGCGCGATGCGCCGCGTGGTGCGCTCGAGGACACGCACGCCGAGTGTTTTCTCGAGGTCCGCCACGGCACGACTCACCGCGGCCTTAGGGACACCGAGGGCGCGCGCGGCGGCCGAGAAGCCGTTGAGGTCCACTACCTTGGCCAGCATCGCGAGCTGCGCGGGGGTCCAGATCAGGCTCATGTCAGCTCCAATCTCGGCATTGGATGCACGTATTGTTTCACCTGGGAGGCAGGCGCGCCAGTCCCCACGCGGCTAAAATCGGCGCCCCAATACAGCCCGGGGCGAGGAACTCATGAAGATCTCGATGCACGCGATGTCGGTGGAGCTGTTCGCGCACACCCTCGGCAACCTGTCGGCCTTGCTCGAGAAAGGCCTGGCCCATGCGAAGCAGCGCAAGTTCGAGCCTGCCGTGCTGCTCGCCGCGCGTCTGTCCCCCGACATGTTTCCCCTCACCCGGCAGGTGCAGATCGCGTGCGATATCGCCAAGAATTCCGTTTCGCGACTGGCGGCGCAGGAACCGCCGCGCTTTGCCGATACCGAGAGCACGTTCGAGGAGCTGCAGTCGCGTATCGCGCGCACCATCGACTATCTGAAGAGCGTGCCGCCGAGCGCGGTCGCCGACACCGAGGAACGCGACATCAAGGTCACCGCCGGTGAGCGCACGCTCGAATTCAAAGGCCTCGAATTCCTCGAACGCTGGGCGATCCCCAACGTGTTTTTTCACGTGACCACCGCCTACGCAATCCTGCGCCACAACGGCGTCGAGGTCGGCAAGCGCGACTTCCTCGGCAACGCGCGCTAGCGCTTATAGAGTGCGCGCCGCGAGACGCGCGGCGCATTTTCCTTATGCGGCACGCCGTCACGCTCAATATGACAAATGGAGCGGGGGCTCGCTGTCGCCTTTTTGCGAACAGAACGCGAGCGAAATCACGGCGCCGCGGGCCGTGTGCTGCCACCCTTTTAGCCGAGGGAAAGCGGGCGCAGCGGCGCCGCGCTCGGTGTGTCTGCAGTCCAGTACCGGGAAGAGCCTTTGCCAACAAAATTTACGGCCGCGCGCTCGGCTGCCAAATCGCCCGAAGCGCGCGCGCCCACAGCTGTTTCGCCCGCCTCACCTGGGACCGTCGAGTCACTGGGCCAGCAGTTGCGCGAGGTACTCCCGCCGCGCCGCCTGCACTCCGTCTCGCTGTGCGATCACGAAGCCAACGTCCTGTGGCTGAGCGAGGGCGCGCTCGGTCCCGATGAGCACCTGCTGGTCGTCGAGGCGCTCGACGTCCTCAATGCCGATTCCTCGCTGCCGTGCCACGAGACCGGTCTCGAGGACGGACGTCTCGGGGTGTTCCTGCCGGTGCGCGCTCCCACCGGGAGCCTGGTGGGCGTGGCAATGATCCTCGCCGACAGCAAGTCGGTCGGCGATGACACGCTCGAGCGCATGACGGCCGCACCGGTGCGCACGATCATGCAGCGCCTCGCGGTGCTGCTGAAGCCATCCGGCGTGCTCGACGGCCCGCCGGAGCTCCTCGCCGCCGATCCTCTGGAGCAGCCCGAGGATGGACCATCCGAGATCGAGCTCGCACTGGTGTCGGAGGCCGAAGCGGCAGCGGGCGCAGTCCCGGTCCCGGCACCTGCTCCCGCACCGCTGCCGCCGGCTGCACCCGCACTCAGCCTCGCGGTCGCGCCCGCTCCCCCCGCGGTGCGCACACCCCCTGCCGCCGCAGCGGCCGCGGCGCCGGTGGACGATGACTCGGAAACGATCATCACGGCCGCCGAGATCGCCAGCATTCTCGAGCTCGAGCTGATCGAGGATCAGCCGCCGGCCGCCACCGCCGAGCCCGCTGCTGCGAGCGCGCCTGAGCCCGTGAGGCCGGCCGCGCAGGCCGACAGCGCTGAGAGCCTCGCGGAGGATTCCGGCATGGTGCGGCTCGAGTTTCTCGCCGAACCGCCGGTCGTGCGCCCGGCCCCGAACCCGAGCGCCGTGGCGCGCAAGCTCCAGGCGGCCTCCAAGATCGCCGCCACCCAGACTTCCCGCACGCTGCGCCCGCTCGGCGCAGCCGCGGCACCGGTTGCGCGGCCCGCTGCGACAGCGCCGCCAGCGGCGCGCGCTCCGAATGCGCCCAGCGCCGCCGCGGGAGTGAAGCCCGCAGCTGCGGCGACCGTGGCCGCCGCGCCTGGCAAAGCGGCGCCCGCCGCTGCAACGCGCGCTGGCACGCCCTCACCCACACCCATGCGGCATCCGTTCGAGCCCGTGCCACTGCACTCGCGGAGCAACGGCGCGGACGACGACGTCGTGGTGCTGTTCGAGGTCGAGCCGCCGAAGATTCCGACTCCGGTTGGTCGCGGCGCACCGCCGCCGGCGAAGGCTGCACCGTCCGCGAAGCCGGCGCCCGCCGCGCGCGTGCCGCCCGCGGCTCGCATCGCACCGCCCGTGCGCCCCGCTCCTGCGATGCGCAACCTACCGCCGGCGCGCGCGGTACCGACTCCGCCGGCCGCAGCGCGCACCCCAGCGAACTCACCCGCCGCCCCAGCTCCCGCACCGGCGGCCGTGGTGCCGGTCGCCTCGCCCGCGCCGATTGCAGCTCCGGCTCCGGTCGCAGCGCCTATCCCGGTCGCCGCGGCCGCAACGGCCCCCGTGCCAATCCTGGCCGTGCCACCGGTGCTCGCGCCGGCGCCGCTCGCCGCTGCAGCCGTCACGGCGGGGCACGCGACGGAGGCGAGCCCGCCGATCGACCTCGTGCCGTTCGCAAAGCTGCGACCGGGTGGCCAGACGCGCCGCTTCCAGGTGCAGCCGCGCGAGCGCAGCACGCAGCGCGACTCGGCAGCCGATGAGCAGATCGTGCAGCAGCTCCTTGCCTGGCTCGGCGCGAATCGCAGCTCCTGGGCCTCGGTACCGACGAGCTTTACCCTGAACCTCTCGATCGCGACGCTCGAGGACGAGCGCTTCATGCAGAAGGTCGGCGCCGCGCTCCACACCCACGGCATCGGCGGCGAGACGCTCGGCTTCGAGATCGCCGAGTCGTTGTGCGCGCAGAACCGCGCCACGGTGGAGCGCTTCATCTCGCAGTGCGAGAAAACCGGAACCTGGATCGCGATCGATGATTTCTCGTTCGATTCACAGGTGCTGCCGCTGCTGCGCTCGAAGGCGCTGCGGCTGCTGAAGCTCGATGCGCGCCTCACGACCGCAGCGCTGCGTGACAAGCTGTCGCAGGCCGTCGTGGTGGCGACCGTGCAGGCGGCGAAGGTGCTCGGCATCCACTGCTCGGCCAAGAAGGCCGAATCCCAGGCCTCGGTCCAGTACCTGGCGGCGATTGGTCTGGACTTCGCGCAGGGGCCGGTACTGTCGCGTCCCGTGCCGCTCGATCAGCTCGGTGCGCTCAGCTATGAGACCCGCACCATGTCCGCGTTGAAGCTCGATAATCTCGAATAAAATCAGCTTCTTGTAGATCCAGAGAGGCTTCGCCGGGGCCCGGGTGCGGTGAGGCGAGGGGGTCGCGCGTCCAACCGGGCGGCCGTCGGCACGCCGTATGCCCTAAGCTTCAGTCGGGTCACCTATGAAGATGCCGACGCTCGAGCAGTTCCGTTCCAACCGCAACGTGCTGTTCTGGAGCCTGCACGCGGCGTTCTGGGCCGCCTACGGCATCACGCAGTACGTCGGGGACTTCTTCTACACCTACGGCACGTCCGAGAGCTGGGGGCCGTTGCTGTTGGTCGCGGCCATAGCCGGCTTCGTCATCTCAGCCCCCATGCGCTATATCTACCGGCGGTTGTGGGGCCAACCGCCGCTCACCATCGTCGTGGTCGTGCTCGCCAACTGCTATATCACCGCACTCACGCTGCGCATGGTGATCAACCTGTTCTATCAGGAGCTGATCGCGCCCGACTGGCACATGCAGACGCGCTTCGAGCTGTTCGGCGGCTCGCTGTCCACGGCCTATCTGCTGCTGTGCTGGAGCGGGCTGTACTTCGGCATCAAGTTCTACGAAGCCAAGGGGCAGCAGGAAGAGGCCATGCTCAAGGCGGTGGCGCTCGCCCAGCAGGCGCAGCTGAAGATGCTGCGCTATCAGCTCAATCCGCACTTCCTCTTCAACACTCTGAACGCCATCTCGACGCTGATTCTCGACAATCAGAACCGCAAGGCGAACCACGCGGTGGCGCGGCTGTCAGACTTCCTGCGCTACACGCTCGATCAGGACCCAATGAAGAAGGTCACGCTGCGTCAGGAGGTCGAAGCCCTCAACCTGTATCTCGGCACCGAGCGGCTGCGCTTCGGCGAACGGCTGCGGCTCGAGTACGCCATCGAGGAGGCGGCGCTCGAGGCGCTGGTGCCGAGCCTGTTGCTGCAACCGCTGCTCGAGAACTCGCTCAAGTACGCCGTGTCGTCCCGCGAGCAGGGCGGACTGGTGCGCATCGAGGGCCGCACGCGCGAGGGGCTGCTCGAGCTCTCGGTGATCGATGATGGGCCGGGCCTGCCCGAGGGGCAGCCGCCGGGCGAGCGGCGCGGCGTCGGTCTCGCCAACACGCGCGAGCGGCTCACGGTACTGTACGGCGAGACCTGTCGCTTCGCGGCACTCAACAATCACCCGGGCCTGCGGGTCGAGATGGCGCTGCCGCTCGAGACGGCACCGCCGACGGACGAGCGCCTGCAACGCGCGCGCAGCGCGCGCCAGCCGGGCGGGGTGCACGCATGAAGGTGCGCACGCTCATCGTCGACGACGAGGTGCTGTCGCGCCGCGGCATCGAGATCCGCGCGCGCCAGCTGCCGGATTTCGAGATCGTCGCGCAGTGCGCCAACGGCCGCGAGGCGCTGGCCGCGATCCAGCAGTGCAAGCCGGATGTGGTGTTCCTCGACATCCAGATGCCGGGAATGTCTGGCTTCGAGGTGCTCGCGCAGCTGCCACAGGAATCGTTGCCGATCGTGGTGTTCGTCACCGCCTACGACCAATACGCGATCCAGGCCTTCGAGGCGCGCGCCATCGACTACCTGTTGAAGCCGATCGACGAGGAGCGCTTTGCCGAAGCGGTGGCGCGGGTGCGCGAGCATCTGCAGGCCCGGACCGCCGCCCGCCAGCGGGACCGGCTGCTGCAGATCATCGCCGAGATCACCGGCTGCGGGGAGTTGATGCTGGACGAGCTGCTCGAGCACGGCCGCCAGGCACTTGCCAGCGCCCGTCCCGAGGTGCTGCCGATCCGCCAGGGGCGCGAGACCGTGCGCGTGCCGGTGGCCAGCATCCAGTGGATCGATGCCGCCGGGGACTACATGTGCATTCACGCCTCGGGCGAGACCCACATCCTGCGCGGCACCATGAAAGAGCTCGAGGAGCTCCTCGATCCGAAACTCTTCCAGCGCGTGCACCGTTCGACCATCGTCAACCTGCGGCTGGTCCGCAGTCTCCGCGCCCACATGAACGGCGAGTACTTTCTCACCCTCGAGGGTGGGCATGAGCTCAAGTTGTCGCGCACTTACCGCGACAAGATCGAGTACTTCCTCAGCGGCTCAACCAGCTGACGGGCGAAGTGATGTGTCTCACAGCGGCGCGAGGCGGCCTGCGCGAGTGAGACCTGCGTCACGAAGTCAGCGCTGAGTCGGCGGATGTGTGAGCCGCCCCGACGCCGCGACGCGAGCGCATTGCTTAGATATGTCTCACCTATGGAAGCCGCGTCTCGCCCATCGAGAGAGCCCCTGTCCGATCTGCCGGTGGAGAAGCCGGCGGATACTGCACCGGCATCGGCCGCGCCCGCGGCTGCATCTAAACCGGCGCCGGCCGCCGCGCCGAAGCCCACCGAGAGCGCCGAGGGCACCCAGACTCTTGAGCTGATGGACCCCAATCTGCTGCTCGCCGCGTCCGAGGCGCCCGCCGCCGCGGTCCAGCCTGCGGCCCCCGAGGGACCCCAGGTCCTCGACGTCGACCCGTCGGCTCCGCTCACCCTCGAGGACTCCTTCGAGCTCGACAAGATGTTGTCGGCGCCGGCTGCCGCCCCCGCTCCCACCCCCGCCGCGAGCGCCGCCGCCACGAGCGACGACGATTCGCTGCTGACACTGTCGGGCGACGACGGCCCGGTGCCCGCCAAGACCGCGACGCCGGCCTCGGCCAAGCCCGCCGCGCCCTCCACGGCCGAGAGCGCCTCCGCTGCGCCAGCCAGTCCGGCCCCGACAGGTCCGGTGCTCGTGCCGCTCGCCAAGCGCGCCGGGCTTACGGCAGCAGCGCAGAAGCTCGCCGCTGCTGCAGGAACCACCCCGGCACGCAATCCGCCATCAGCCAAGCCCGCGAAGGCGGCAGATAGCGGTAAGCCGCTCGCTACCCCCGCGGCAGCGGTCGTCAAACCCATCTCCCCGAAGGCGCCGGCCGTTTCGTCCGCTACGGATGCGGTGCCGACGGTGCCGGCCGCAGGAACGACCGCGCCCGCCGATGCGCCCTCGCTCGCCAGCTGGGCAAACGCACGGGCCGCCGCGGCGAGCACCAAGACGTCGGCATCCGCCAGCCCGCGACCGGCGGTCCCGACGGTGAAGCCCGCTCAGTCGACCGCGCCGGAGAAGACGCGCCCGTCTACGCCGCCCGTGCCAGCGCCCGCGGCATCGGCGCCGACGCCGGCTACGGCTACGGCTGCTATCACACTGCCCTCGCGCGGCATGGACCGCGATTTCATCGCCCGCAACCAGGTGGTCGAGCGCTACCTCTCGGGCAAGCTCCCCATCAAGGCCGCGACCGATTTCGAGCGCTACTGCAAGGATCACCCCGAGCTCCTCGACGAGATGGGGCTGCCGGAACGGGTGAATGCGGGACTGCGACTCCTCGAGGCGAGCGGCAAGCCCGAGCCGTGGCAGGAAGGCTCGCGGCCGCTGTGGCAGCAACCGGCGGTGATGATCGGCGGCGCTGTAGTGGCGGGAGTGCTCGCCGTGGCGCTCGCCCTGGTCGCCGCCGGCAGCGCCAGCAAGACCCACAAGATCCTCGACCTGCAGCGTCAGGTTTCCGAGCGCACGCTCGACCCGGCCGCCAGCACGCGGCTGATCCGCCTGTTGCCGAACCGCTCCGGCGCCACCAACACACCCGCCATCACGATCGGCGGCGGATCGGAGGCGATGCTCGCCGACCTGCGGATCGATGAGTCGCGCTCGCCCTACAAGGAATTCCGCGTGACCATCGACCGCATCGACCAGGGGCGCGTCCTGGTCATCGACAATCTGAGCAAGGACTCCAACGGCCACCTGCGCGTGGCGCTCAACAGCTCAGCGCTCGGCCCAGGCAACTATCTGTTCACGATCGAGGGGCTCACCATGCGCCTCGAGCCACAGCCCGATTCCTGGGTCACGGTCGGCGTGGCCCAGCGCTGAGGTTGCCCGGCGCACTCACGCGCGCAGCGTCGTGAGCGGCGGCTGATTCACCACCGAGCGTGTCGCGAGCCAGCCGCCCGCTGCCACCAGCAGCGCCCCACCCACGATTCCAACCGCCCACGGCGTGAGCTCGAAGGTATAGCGCAGCTCGAGCCAGCGGGTGGTGAGGAAGTACGCCGCGAGGGATGCCCCGGCGGCGGCCAGCAGTCCGGACAAGAAGCCCAGCGTCACAAACTCCGCCAGTACTCCCTGCACCACCGTGCCGCGGCTGGCGCCGAGCGTGCGCAGCATGGCGCTCTCGTAGCGGCGCTCGTCGCGGCTCGACTGCACGGCCGCGAGCAGCACCGTGAGCCCCGCGAACAGCGTGAACACGAATACGCTCTGCACGGCGAGCGCCGCCTTGTCGAGTAGCGAGCGCACCTGGTTGAGGAGCTCATCGATGTCGAAGATCGAGACGCTCGGGAAGCGATGCGCGAGCGTGGCGAGCGTGCGCCCGCTCTCGGGCGTGAAGTAGGCGCTCGTCATGTAGGTACCCGCCATTCGATCGAGCACGCCCGGGGCGAACATGATGAAGAAATTCGGGCGGAAGGAGTCCCACTTCACCTTGCGGATGCTGGCGACGGTGGCTTCGACGGTCTCGCCGCCGATATCGAAGCTCAGCCGGTCACCCAGGCCGACGCCGAGCGCGTCCTGGAACTCGGTGGCGAGCGACACCAGGGGCTTGCCGGCATCCGCCGCGCTCCACCAGCGGCCCGCGACGATGCGATTGTCGGCGCCGAGCTCATCGGTCCAGGTGAGGTTCTGCTCACGCGTCGCGAGACCCTCTTCCTCGCCGCGTCCACCGTGCCGCCCGTCGGTGATCGCCCGGCCATTGATGGCGGTGAGCCGGCCGCGAATCATCGGCAGCACGCGCGTGGTGCGCGCACCCTGTGCCTGCACCTCGCGGATGAAGTCGGCACGTTCCGCGGGCGGAATGTTGATGAAGAAATAGTTGGGTAGATCCGGCGGCAGTGTGCGCCGCCAGTCGCTGCTCAGGTCATCGCGGATGATGCCGAGCAGCAGCAGCACCATGAGCCCGGTGCCGAAGGCGACCAGCTGCACCACGCTCTCGGCGCGCCGGCGGGAGAGGTTCGCCACGCCGTAGCGCCACGCCACGCCGACCCGGCCGCGCAGCCGCCCGGCGAGCAGCACCAGGGCGGTGCCTGCCAGCGCGAGCAGCGCGAGAAAGACACCAAGTCCCGCCGCCAGATAGACAAACAGGCGCGCATCGCGCACCACCCAGTAGATAAGGAGCAGCACGACCGCGACCGCCGGCCCGAACGCCAGCAGCACGAGCGGCGGTGGTGGTCCTACATCGCGGCGCAGGACGCGCAGCGCCGGCACGCGCTGCAGCTGCAGCAGCGGTGGCAACGCGAATCCCGCCAACACGGCGATTGCGGTGAGGAATCCGAGCGCGAGCGGCGCGGCGCTCGGCGGCGGCAGCTCGGTGACGGCGAGCAGGCCGCGGATAGCGCGCAGCAGCCACTCCTGGGCCAGGAAGCCGATGACGCTGCCCACGAGCGCTGCGACCACGGACAGCGTCAGCAGCTGCAGCACGGCGACACTCAGCGTAAAGCCGCGCGTCGCACCGAGCGTCTTCAGCAGCGCCACGCTGTCGAGGTGGCGGTGCACGTAGCGCCGCGCAGCCAACGCCACCGCGATGGCGCATAGCAGGACACTCACGAGGCTCGCGAGACTGAGGAAGCGCCCGGCGCGGTCTACGGCGCTGCGCACCTGTGGGCTCGCGTCCGATATGTCGCGCAGCCGCTCACCACCGCTCTTGTGGACGATGAGCCACGCCTTGAACGCCTCGAGCGGCGCGGGCTCGCCGGCGAACAGGTTTGCATAGCTCACGCGGCTGCCGGGCTGGATGAGGCGCGTGGCGGGAAGGTCCGCGGCGTTCATGATGAGACTCGGCGCGAGCTCGGCGAAGGTACCGCCCTGGTCGGGACGGGAGATGAGCACCCGCGTGACGCGCAAGGTAGCCGCGCCGATCGTCAGCCGCGAGCCGACCTTGCCGCCGATGGCGGCGAGCAGCCGCGAGGCGGGCCACACCTCGCCCGCAGGCGGAATGCCCGCAGCCGGCGCGCCGGGCGCGAAGGACTCGGCGGCAACCAGCAGCCGGCCGCGCAGCGGGTAACCGTCGGTCACCGCCGCGACGTTCGTCAGCTGGCTGGCGTCGCCGTTGAACACGACCGAGAGGAGCGAGGTCGTGGTCGCGGTGGCGAGCCCGCGGCGGTGCGCCTCGCCGAGGTACTCCGGGTCGAGCGGCCGGGGCGAGCTCAAACGGATGTCGGCGGCCAGCACCGAGCTCGCCTGAATCGCCACCGCGGCACTGATGCGCCCGACCAGGAAGCCAACACCGGTGAGCGCCGCGACCGCCACCGTGAGCGCGAGCAGCAGTACGCCAAGCTCGCCCGAGCGCCACTCGCGCGCCAGCGTGCGCAGCGCCAGCCGCACCGCCTTCACGCGATCCGCCCTGCTTCCATGCGCAGCATGCGTACGCAGCGTCCCGCCAGCGCGCGGTCGTGGGTCACGAGGACCAAGGTCGTGTGGGCACTGGCGTTGAGCTCGAACAGCAGCTCACCGATGCGCGCGCCGGTCGCCGTGTCGAGGTTGCCGGTCGGCTCGTCGGCGAACAGCACCGCCGGACGCGTGACGAAGGCGCGCGCGATCGCCACCCGCTGCTGCTCGCCGCCCGAGAGCTGGCGCGGGTAATGCCCGGTGCGCGCCTCGAGCCCCACCCGCGCGAGCGTCTCACGCGCGGCACGCCGCGCGTCGGTGCGCCCCGCGAGCTCCAGCGGCAGCATCACGTTCTCGAGCGCCGTGAGCGCCGGGATGAGGTGAAACGACTGGAATACGAAGCCGACGCGCTGCGCCCGCAGCCGCGCCCGGCCGTCCTCGTCGAGCCCGGTCAGGTCGGCGCCCTCGAGCAGCACGCGCCCGCTGGTTGGCGTGTCGAGCCCGGCGAGCAGCGCCAGCAATGTCGACTTGCCGGCCCCCGAAGGTCCGGCGACCGCCAGCGACTCGCCACGCGCGATCTCGAGCGACACGGAATCGACGATGGTCAGCGCGCCTTCCGGGCTGCTAACCTGCTTGCAGAGGTTTTCCGCCTTGAGAACGCTTGTCAGACTGGCCGGCGCCGCCGCGCTCGCAATGGGGCTCGTCATCGCGCTCGGTGCCGCAGCGGCCGGCGGCCGGACAATCCTTGTCTTCGGTGACAGTCTGAGCGCTGCATATAACCTCGCTCCGGAGCAGGGTTGGGTCGCAATGCTCGCACAGCGACTGCGCAGCCAAGGTTACGAGTACCAGGTCGCCAACGCCAGTGAAAGCGGCGAGACGAGCGGCGGGGGCCTCGAGCGGTTGCCGCGGGCACTCGAGCTGCACCGTCCGGCGCTCGTGATCCTCGAGCTCGGCGCGAACGACGGCCTGCGGGCGCTGCCGGCGCCGGAGACGCGCGCCAATCTCGCGCGGATGGTGCAGCTGTGCCAGCAGGCGGGCGCGCGGGTGCTGCTGGTCGGCATCCGCATCCCGCCGAACTACGGGGCGCGCTACACGGCCGAATTCGAGCACGTGTTCCCGGCCCTGGCAAACCAATATCATCTGCCGCTGGTGCCGTTCCTGCTCGAGAAGGTGGCGCTGGTCCCAGACCTCATGCAGGCCGACGGCATGCATCCCAACGCGCGCGGCGAAGCGCCGGTGCTCGACACCGTATGGCCGTATCTGCAGCCGCTGCTGAAGAAGAATCACCCAAGCGGGGGAAACCGATGAACAAGATCTGGCTGAAGTCGTACGTGCCCGGCACGCCAGCGGAGATCGACCCCAAGCAACTGCGCTCGCTCAAGCAGCTGCTCGAGGAAACCTTTGCGCGCCACGCTGCTCAGGTCGCGTACGTCTTCATGGGGGCGCAGCTCACCTATGCGCAGCTCGATGTCCTGTCTCGCGCCTTCGCCGCCTGGCTGCAGGGGGCGGGATTCCGCAAGGGCGATCGGATCGCGATCATGCTGCCGAACTCTCTGCAGTATCCGATCGCCCTGTTCGGCGCGTTGCGTGCCGGACTCATCGTGGTCAACACCAACCCGCTGTACACCGCCCCGGAGCTGCAGCACCAGCTGAGCGACTCCGGTGCCACCGGCATCGTGGTGCTGGAGAACTTCGCGCACGTTCTCGAGAAGGTGGTCGCAAGCACGAGCGTCACGACGGTGCTCGTGACCGCGGTCGGCGACCTGCTGCCATTCCCGAAGTCGGCGATCGTCAATTACGTCGTGCGGCGGGTACGCAAGCAGGTGCCGCCCTGGCACATCGCTGTCGCCAGCTCGTTCAAGGCGGCGTTGGCTGCCGGCCGCAAGCTTCCCCTCGCGCCCGTGGATCTCGGCCCCGACGACCTCGCGTTCCTGCAGTACACGGGAGGAACAACCGGGGTCGCCAAGGGCGCGATGCTGTCGCACGGCAACGTGAGCACCAACGTGCTGCAGGCCCAGGCGTGGCTGGGCCCCTCGTTTCAGGAGCGGGGGACTGTGCTTACGGCGATCCCGCTGTACCACATTTTCGCGCTGTCGTGTAACGGCCTGCTGTTCGCGCGCCTCGGCTGGCGCAACCTGCTGATCGTCAATCCGCGTGACCTCAAATCCATGCTCGCGGATATGAAACGCTATCCATGCAACTTCATCAGCGGCGTCAACACGCTGTTCAACGCCATGCTGCACGCGCCTCAATTCAAGGAGCTCGATTTCAGCGGGCTCAAGATAACGCTCGGCGGCGGCATGGCTGTACAGGCCGCGGTCGCCGAGCGCTGGAAGGAGGCCACGGGTTGCGTGCTGACACAGGCGTGGGGGCTCACCGAGACCTCGCCGGCTGCGTGCATCAATCCCAACAATGAGCCCTTCAACGGCTCGATCGGACTGCCGATCTCCTCTACCGAGGTCGCCATCCGCGATGACGACGGCAAGGACCTGGAGATCGGCGAGATTGGCGAGATCTGCGTGCGCGGCCCGCAGGTGATGCGCGGGTACTGGAACCGGCCCGACGAGACCGCCAAGGTGATGCTGCCCGATAACTTCCTGCGCACCGGCGACGTCGGCCACATGGACGAGCGCGGCTTCGTCTACATTGAGGACCGCAAGAAGGACATGATTCTGGTGTCGGGCTTCAACGTGTACCCGAACGAGGTGGAGGCCGTGGTGGCGAGCCACCCGGGAATCCTCGAAGCCGCCGCGATCGCGCAGTCCGACGAGCACTCCGGCGAGGTCGTGGCGCTCTTTGTGGTTCGCAAGGACCCGTCGCTTACCGAGAAGGACGTCGTCGACTACAGTCGCCAGTCGCTCGCGGGATACAAGGTGCCGAAGCACGTGTATTTCCGCACGGAGCTTCCTAAGTCGAACGTCGGCAAGATATTGCGCAAGACACTGAGAGAGGAGCTCGCCAAGGGCTAGCGTGCAGGCCGCGTAGAGGTCGAGAAACCTCGCGAAGCTCGCCGGCGCCTAAGCGGCCCCGTGCGTCTTCCCGAGGCGGCTGCGGCCAGAGCAGCTCGATTTTCGGGTGCGTTAACGCAGAAAGTCGGTACGCACCTTGCGTTGACGGTCACGAGTGCGTGCCGTAGTCGGTCCGCTCCTTTATAGTCCAGGCGCTTTGCGGAATTCCCGTCAAAATGGCCGACGGGCCCCGAGGACATCGGCTTCGCGAACAAAGGCGAAACGCCGCGCAGCCAGCTCGCGCAACGCCACCGTGTTCACTGCGGTCGAGGCGGTCTTCGAGCCCCTGGCCCGACTGCTGATTGAGCATGGAGTGAGCAGTCCGGAGGCCGAGAGCTTGCTGCGAGCTGTGTGCGTTCACCAGGCGGCGAAGGCCGAAGCCGGCCGCCGCAAGCGACCCAACGTCTCGCGGATTGCCCTCGTTACAGGTGTCGACCGCGGCGAGGTTGCGAGAATCCTGGAAGGCCCCCCTGGAGCGGGCCCTGCCGTGGAGAATCGACGTAATCGCGCAAACCGAGTCCTCGCTGCGTGGCACTCCGATCCCAACTTCCTTGACACCGAGGGACCCCTTGTCCTTCCAATTAAGCATGGGGACCGCACGCGAGCTAGCTTTTGGACACTGGTGAATCGCCATGCCCCGGGGGTGTACCCGGGGTTGATCTTGAGCGAGCTCTGTCGGGTTGGCGCCGCAGAAAAGGTGTCGGACGACCGCGTACGCGTACGCATGCGACAGTACAAGGCCAAGGAATTCAGCGACAGGCGCCTCAGTGAGATGGGCCTGCGGGCACGCGACCTTCTGCTCACAATGCTCACCAATGCTACGGACGCGAAATGGCCGCGGATTTGCCGAGTCGTTGAAACGCTCAGCATCGATTCAAGGTTTCTGCCTCTAATCCGAAAGATGCTCGCGGACCGAAGTGAAGCCCTCCTATCCGGGGTGCGAGAAGAGTTGAGAAGCTCGCGATGGAGAAGGATGAACTCAGCGAGTCCACGCGTCCGAATCGGACTCACGGTTTTTTCTCACGAGGATTACCCCGAGGAGGACAAAGCAAATGAAGCGACGGAGTAAGAGCTTGCGCGGAACACGCCACCGTCTAGGTCGACTCGGCGCACAAGAAGGAGGTTCGCGCGTTAGCGCTGGCGCGTCGGCCGCGGCTGTTCTGATAGCGCAGGATGTTCTGGTGTCTGGAACCGCTTTGTTCCTGACGGGGATGGGTCTCTCGAGAACAACCATCGCAGCGAAATTGCGGAATGCGGCAGAGATCATCGAGTCCCGCGGGCGCATCCCGATCGAACACTCTAAGGATTACGATCTATTCGTGAATGTCTCCGGTGTGATGCATGACTGGGCTCGAGGTCCCGACTACACGGACGTCAACGGAGAGCCAAGGGCGCTTCCGCTTCAGGGTCGGCGAGGGTTGGCAGCTCTGATTAGAACGCGAGTGCCGCGGCGACCAATGTCGGATGTTCTCGGCTGGATGCGGTATCGGGGAATCGCAAGCCGTCGCAGGGACGGGCGCTATGTGCTGTTAAAACGTTTCGTATTGGTAGGCCACCCCGACCCTGTCTACTTGGAGTTGGCCGCCACCATCGCTGCTCAATACCTCAAAGCTGCAATTGAGAACTGGGGAGAGCGGAACCCAGGAGCTCGGCAACTAGACCGGATAGCTCGCGTGTTTAACCTCCCGGAGCTGGCTGTGCCCAGATTTCGCGACTTTGTAAAGAGGCGCACCGCAAGCTGGCTCGAAGAGATGGACAATTGGTTGGAGGACCACGATGAGCCAAGCCGGCAGCGCCGGCGCGTCCAGGCCGGTGTTCACGTCTTTGGCTATGTGGCAGGCGCTGAGCGAGGCCGCATGCGGTGAGCCGCCCACAAGGGGCGGCCCCGCCGCGGTTCACAGGACTTTATCTAGCCGCAGACTTCGGCGGTCCCTACTGGAGCTTCACGGCCCCAGAACTGTCCGTGGACATCCCGACCCTGAAGCCATTTCGGCAATCACGGCTCTCGACTCGCGCGTCTGAACCGGCAGCGCCTTGGATTCCACACTCACTCGCGATTACGGTGCTCTCGTTCTCCCGAGTTCCGACACTGACATCACTTTGGATTCCGCGGTTACCGACAGTGACTCCGGAGCCGCCGTTGCCCTGGATTCCGGCGTGGCCATTGCCCTGGATTCCGGCGCCGCCGTTGCCCTGGATTCCCGCACCGCCATTGCCCTGGATTCCCGCACCGCCGTTGCCTTGGATTCCCGCACCGCCGTTGCCTTGGATTCCCGCACCGCCGTTGCCCTGGATTCCTGCACCGCCGTTGCCCTGGATTCCTGCACCGCCGTTGCCCTGGATTCCTGCACCGCCGTTGCCCTGGATTCCGGCGTGGCCATTGCCCTGAATTCCCGCACCGCCGTTGCCCTGGATTCCTGCACCGCCGTTGCCCTGGATTCCGGCGCCGCCGTTGCCCTGGATCCCTGCGCCGCCGTCGCCCTGGAT